>Ga0138256_10001917_pt1 | contig 22372 bp, 16 predicted proteins | sample KNB2016incub_MG_FD_105486 | JGI IMG/M metagenome (GOLD analysis project Ga0138256, IMG submission 105486) | Active sludge microbial communities from wastewater in Klosterneuburg, Austria - KNB2014incub_MG | ecosystem: Engineered > WWTP > Activated sludge > Unclassified | place: Austria... | reverse complement strand
TTCGTGATCTGCCTGGCCGACCTGCCCGGCCAGGCGCTGGACGACCTTCTGCTGAAGGCCGGGCAGGCCATCTGGGCTGCCGGGCCGCTGCGCAAGGGCTCGAACCTGTGCCACGGCACGGGGGGCAAGGGCCATGCCTTTCTCCAGCTGTGGCGGCGCACGCAGGACCCACGCTGGCTGCAGCGAGCGCGCGCCTTCGCGATGCACGGCATCGAACAGACCGCAGCCGAAAGGCGTGCCGTCGGCTACGGCCACCATTCGCTGTGGACCGGTGACCCGGGATTTGCGATTTTCCTGCGCGCCTGCATCGACGGCGGTGCAGGCTTTCCGACGTTGGACCACTTCTTCGAATGCGAAACCCGCTGATGCGAGCGCTGGCCTGATGTTGTGAACCGACGCGGCGGCGGCCGCCGGCCATCATGCAGAATCGGCTGCGGTCCACCCCCGGAGTGAACAACAGCATGTCCTACCAGTGGGGCGTCAGCGGCCCAGGGTTCGAATACCCCACCTGCTACCGCACCGAAAACCGCTTTCTGACGCTGCGCGCCGCCTTGCTGATCGTGCTGGCGCTGGTGGTCTTCTGGGTGGCGCTGGCCGAGCCCGACCCCGCCACGTCCAGCGTGGCCATCCTGACCACCCCGCTGCAGCGCGGCGGCAGCACGCCTCATGTGCTGGTGGCCACCTTGCTGCTGCTGCTGGGTGCCTTCGACCTGTGGTGCGCGGCGCGCCAGCGGCGCGTCTTCCTGCAGCCCGGGCAACCGGCCTCGCTGACCAGTGAGCTGGTGCACCAGGCCAAGGGCGCCAGCCCCGGCGCGGCCTGGCTGACGCAGGTGCTGGCCAGTGGCAAGGTCGACCCTGGTGAGTTGCGCGGGCCGTATCGCGGGCTGCTGCAGTCGCTGACCCCTCGCCTGGCGGCCGCACCGGTCAGCGTGCAGGCCTACCTGTCGGAACGGCTGGCGCACCTGTTGTTCGGTATCGGCCTGGCGCTGGCGCTGGCGCTGACCTGGCTGCTGATCAAATCGCCGCCCACGCTGGCACTGGCCTGCCTGCTGTACGCCGCGCTGGCAGCCGCGCTGGTCGCGCACAGTGCCTGGATCGCCAAGGCCGCACCCAGCCCGCTGGCGGTGGTGGTGGCGCTGGTGCTGGCGGCCACCGTCGGGCTGCTGCTGGGCTGGTTTGCCGGCCAGCTGCCGCACATCGGCAAACTGGCCCAGCTCGGCCTGCCGCTGGCCACCACCGTGCTGCTGGCCTGTCTGCTGGCGATCGAGGGGCTGGCCTTCCTGGCCGGCCGCGCGACACCCGACCTGCCGCTGGCCGGCAAACCGCCGTTGGCCGAGGCCCAGGGCGACATCGGCGCCGACCCCGAGCACCTGATGCAGGAGGTCGAGCGCGAACTGCACCGTTACTGGAGCGACGGCATCCCCAACCGCCGCCATGCCTGGCAGACCTCGCTGGCCGACGCCGACGGCCAAGCCCAGGCTGGCGCGTCGCGCTTTGTGGCCACCGTGCTCGAAGAGACCCAGCCCATGCTGCCGGCCGATCTGCGCGACGGCATTCCGGGGCCGGTGGGCGCCCGCCGGGTGTGCCTGCTGCTGCTGCAGGTGCTGGGTCTGCTGCTGACGCTGGCCGGCGGCGTGTTGTTCGTGCGTCTGGCCGATGCCCACGTGCAGGACCTGAAGGCCGCGTGGACCTCCGGTGCCTCGGCCCTGGTGCTGGTGGTGGCCGGCGGCTACGCGATCCGCGTCGGGCACTTGTTGTGGAGCCGGGTCGAGGTCGAGTCGTCGCTGCTGTCACTGGGCTGCAAGGCAGAGTCGGTCCAGCCCTCGAAGCTGCGCCTGCGCTGGAGCGTGGTGCGGGCACGCTCGGTCTTCTACCTGGCCGGGCAGACGGTGGCTGGCAGCCGCACCCTGCTGCAGCTGAGCGCCGACGAGCTGGCGGCCCGGCGCAGCGTGCAGCAGGTGCAGGCCTACGCCGAGCGCCAGACCGCCACCGAAGTGGCGCGCCCGCCGGTGTCGTCGTTTGCCCCCGCGCGACCGACGGTGGCACCCGCCGAAGTGCGGTCGCCCACGCGCTATTGCCCCGCCTGCGGCACGCCGGTGCTGCCGCGTGCGCGCTTCTGCCAGCACTGCGGCGAGCAGCAGCAGCGCTGATCCTTCAGCGCGGCGCGGCCGTCGAGGGCAGTGCCGCTGGCGTTGCGGGCTGCGCCGGGGCAAAGGCCATCACGCCGTCGTCCACACGCCCCAGGCGCAGCGTCAGCAGGTCGAGCAGGTAGTTCTGGTACAGCTTCCAGGGCTTGCGGTCGCCCTGCTTGGGCAGCATCGCGATCGCGCGCTGCACGTAGCCTGAGGTGAAGGTCAGGAAGGGTTGTGGCGCCACCGCGGGGTCGACGGTGGGTGTACACACCGCCTGGCCATGCCGGTCCATGTGGTTCAACAGCCGGCAGACATAGGCCGCCGTGAGGTCGGCCTTCAGCGTCCAGCTGGCATTGGTGTAGCCGAAGGTGCTGGCCAGGTTGGGCACGCCGCCGAACATCATGCCCTTGTAGACCAGCGCCTGCGACAAGTCGATCGGCACACCAGCGATGCTGAGCCCGACGTTGGACAGCACGTTCATCTGCAGCCCGGTGGCGGTGACGATGATGTCGGCGGGCAGCTCTTGCCCCGACTGCAGGCGGATGCCGCCGGGCGTGAAGGCGTCGATCTGGTCGGTGACAACCGAGGCACGGCCCTCGCGCAGGCTGCGGAACAGGTCACCGTCGGGCACCAGGCACACGCGCTGATCCCAGGGCTTGTAGGCCGGCGTGAAGTGCCGCCTGACGTCGAACTGTGGCCCCAGCGCCTGCTGCACCAGGCCGACCAGGCGCGCCTTGGCCTGTTCGGGGTACTGGCGCGCCATGCGGTAGTAGTACTGCTGCAGCACCACGTTCTTCAGCCGCACCAGGGCGTAGGCCCAGCGCGCCGGCAGCCAGCGCTTGAGCCACTCGGCGATGGCATCGACCGACGGCCGCTCGACCACGTAACTCGGTGAGCGCTGCAGCATGGTGACGTGGGCGGCGGTCTTCGCCATCTCGGGCACAAGGGTCACTGCGGTGGCGCCGCTGCCGATCACCACCACGCGCTTGCCGGCGTGGTCCAGCTGTTCGGGCCAGAACTGCGGGTGCACCAGGGTGCCGCCAAACTGCGCCTCGTCCTTGAACGGCGGCCGGTGGCCCTGGGCATAGCTGTAGTAGCCGCCGCAGGACAGCAAGAAGCGCGCGTGCAGGGTCAGCCGCTCGGGCGCCTGGCCGCCATCGAGTTCTCGTTCGACCTGCACAGCCCAGCGGGCGTCGGCGGGCGACCAGTCGGCGCTGATCACGCGCTGGCGGTAGCGGATCAGCGGTTCGATGCCATGTTCGGCCGCGGTGTCGGCGATGTAGCGCAGGATCGCCGGTCCGTCGGCGATGGCCTTGGCGCCCAGCCAGGGCTTGAAGCGGTAGCCCAGCGTGTACATGTCGGAATCCGAGCGCACGCCGGGGTAGCGAAACAGGTCCCAGGTGCCGCCCAGCACGGGCCGCGCTTCCAGCAGCGCGAAGTGCTTGCCCGGGCATTCGCGCTGCAGGTGTACGGCCGCGCCGATGCCCGACAAGCCGGCCCCGATGATCAGCACGTCGACGATTTCGGGTTCGCTGCGCGGTTCGGCCTGGCGCAGAAAGCGCGCCGCCGCGGTCACCGACCGGCGCGCCTCGGGCAGCTGGTACAGCGTCTGCCAGACATGCGGCACCACGGCAAAGACCTGCAGCTCGACCGTCACGCCGGCCTCGCGCGCCTTGCGCGCCAGGCGCAGGCTGTCGTCGCGCAGCGCCTCGCTCTGGCCGACGTGGATCAGCAGCGGCGGCAGGCCGCGCAGGTCGCCCAGCAAGGGCGAGGCCAGTGGCTGTGCCGGGTCGGCGCCGTTCAGATACGCCTCGGCCAGATGCACCAGCTGGCGGCCGTCGAACATGGCGTCGTGGTCGGCGTTGAGTTCGAGCGATGCGCTGCCGCCGGTCAGATCGGTGGCGGGCGAGAACAGCACCGCGGCCGCGGGCAGGGTTTCACCGGCGTCCTTCAGCGCCAGCATCAGGCCCAGCGCCAGGTTGCCGCCCGCGCTATCGCCGGCCACCACCAGGCGGCCGGCGCCGACCTCGACGCGCAGCGCGCGGTACACCGCCTGCACGTCCTGTGGTGCTGCCGGAAAGGGGTGCTCGGGTGCGAGTCGGTAGTCGGGCGCGAACACGCGCAGCCCCTGCAGCGCCAGCGCTGCGGTGATCGGCCGGTGCGTGCGCGGTGAGCAGCCGACAAAACCGCCGCCGTGCAGATACAGCAGCGTGGCCGACCTTGCCGGCCCACCATCGGCTTCGACCCATTCGCCGCGCACGCCACCCACGGTGTCGTCGCTGAAGCGCACGCCGCGCGGTGTCGGCAGTGGGTGCGAAAAGGCCTTGCGCACGCGCGCGATGTCGGCCATGTCGGCCAGTGCCGGCTTGACACGACGGCGCACCACGAACGCCGCCACGCGGGCCTGCCAGCTTGCTGTGCTCATGTCGATCCTCAGTTCGTCTTCGCCATGCGACGTGCGATGTCGCGCGCCACCAGCTTCCAGTAGCCGACCGGGAACAGCCGCTGCACCCAGGCAGCGCGCACCGCGTCCTTGCCCACCAGCACACGGGGCTCGCGGCGTTCGATGCCCCGCACGATGCGCGCGGCGGCGTCTTCGGCCGGCAGCACCAGCATCCGGCGCCAGGCCGCCTTGGCCTGTGCCAGGTCAGCCTGGCTGGCGTCCTGCGGTGCGCGTGAATTCTCGGCGATCGCGGTGCGCACGCCACCCGGATGCACCAGCGTCACGCCGACCGTCGAGCCGGCGGTTTCCAGCTCGTGGCGCAGCGATTCTGAGAAACCGCGTACCGCAAACTTGGCCGCGCAATAGGCCGTCTGTCCGGGCGGCGCGATGATGCCGAAGATGCTGGACACATTGACCAGCTGAGCTGCCGGCTCAGCTGTCAGCAGCGGCAGAAAGGCGCGCGACAGCCGCACCACGGCGCCGAAGTTGATGCTCATCAGCCAGTCGAAATCGGCCGCCGCCACCTGCTCGAAATTGCCACCCAGGGCCACGCCGGCGTTGTTGACCAGAACGCGGACGCGGCCGTGCGCAGCATTCACGGCGGCCAGCAGTTCGGCCGCCGATTCCGGCTGCGCCAGGTCGAGCACATGGCGACTGACCGTGATGCCGCGCGCGCCGGCCTGGGCGGCGGTGACCTGCAGCCCCGCGTCGTTGACGTCGACCAGCGCCAGGTGGCAGCCACGTGTGGCCAGCTGCAGCGCCAGCGCGGCGCCGATGCCACTGGCCGCGCCGGTGATCACGGCCACGCCGCCGCGAAAGTCCAGGTCGCGATGGGCGGGCATGCAGTTCCTTGCGACCTGTGGCGTTGAGATCGATGATGACAGATCGGCTGCTTTCAAAGCCCCTGGCGTGGCCGCGTGAGCCATCTTCAGGCACGCTGTCGGCATTGACGACCTCCACCACCGCATGAGCAACGCCCCGACCTTTGCCTTCGACAACAGCTACGCGCGCGACCTGCCCGGGTTTTACGTGGACTGGCAGCCGGCCAAGGCGCCGGCGCCGGTGCTGCTGAAACTCAACGACGCGCTGGCGCGTGAGCTGGGGCTCGACACCGACGCGCTGCGTGGTGAGGCGGGGGCGGCGCTGTTTGCCGGCAACCAGCTGCCCGCAGGGGCGTCGCCGCTGGCGCAGGCCTATGCGGGGCACCAGTTCGGCGGTTTCTCGCCGCAGCTGGGCGACGGCCGGGCGCTGCTGCTGGGCGAAGTGATCGACCGCCAGGGCCGGCGGCGCGACATCGCCTTCAAGGGTTCGGGGCGCACGCCGTTCTCTCGTGGCGGCGATGGCAAGGCCGTGCTGGGCCCGGTGCTGCGCGAATACCTGCTGGGCGAGGCCATGCACGCGCTGGGCATTCCGACCACGCGCGCACTGGCCGTGGCCGCCACCGGCGAGGCCGTGATGCGCGACCAGGCCCTGCCCGGTGCGGTGCTGACGCGCGTGGCGGCCAGCCATGTGCGTGTGGGCACCTTCCAGTACTTTGCCGCGCGCGGCGAGCACGACCAGGTACGCCGCCTGGCCGACTACGTGATCGCGCGCCACGACCCGGCGCTGCAGGGCCGTGACGACCGCTATCTGGGCCTGCTGCGTGCGGTCGCGCAGCGGCAGGCGGCGCTGATCGCGATGTGGATGAACGTCGGCTTCATCCACGGCGTGATGAACACCGACAACATGACGATCAGCGGCGAGACCATCGACTACGGCCCCTGCGCCTTCATGGAGGCCTACGACCCGGCGGCGGTGTTCAGCTCGATCGACCATGGCGGGCGCTACGCCTACGGCAACCAGCCGCTGATCGCGCGCTGGAACCTGGCAAGGCTGGCCGAAACCCTGCTGCCGCTGCTGGCCGACGATGCCGACGCCGCGGTGGCGCAGGTCATGCCCGTGATCGACGAATTCCCGGCGCTGTACGCCGACCGGTTGCTGCAGGGACAGCGCGCCAAGCTGGGCCTGGCCGACGCGCAGCCCGACGACGCGCAGCTGGTGCAGGACTGGCTGGCGCTGCTGCAGACGCAGCAGGTCGACTTCACGCTGGCCTGGCGTCATCTGGCCGATGCGGCGGCAGGCGATGCCGGGCCGTTGCGCGACCTGTTCTTCGACCGCGCCGCGGTCGATGCCTGGCTGCTGCGCTGGCAGGCGCGCCACGCGGCCGGGGTGGGTGAGGGGCAGGCCGAGGCCATGCGCCGCGTGAACCCGTTGATCATCCCGCGCAACCACCTTGTCGAAGAGGCGCTGGCCGCCGCCGTCGAAGGCAGCCTGGTCCCGTTCGAGCAACTGTTGACGGCCGTGCAGCAACCCTACATCGAAGGCCTTCAACTGGCGCGTTATGCCGAACCCGCGCCGCGTGAGGTGACGGCCCGCTACCAGACCTTCTGCGGTACCTGACGCCCCTGAATCGGACTGCTTCAGGCCCTGACGCAGTCTTGGATCAAGCCCGGGGTGGGCACGACACCATCGCCGATCTCGAACGCTGCATGTGCGGCGGCCATCGCGGTGCCGGCGCTCTCGGCGTCGGCCACGTGGACCCGGCACAGCACGTCCTTCGGCCCGACACGGGTACCGGGCGCGACGATGTCGGACAGCCCCACGCGGGCATCGATGGGGTCACCGGGGCGCACCCGCCCGCCGCCGAGCGCCACCACCACCAGCCCGAGCGCGCGCACGTTGCAGCGTTGAACAATGCCGGACCGACCGGCCAGCACCGGCAGGGTTTCCGGGGCGACTTGCAGCCGGGCATCGGCCAGCACATCGGTCGGCCCTCCCAGCAGCGACACCATGCGCGCAAACCGCTCGGCAGCCGCACCGCTGTCCAGGCCGCGCTGCAACTGCGCCCTTGCGCCATCGGCATCGGTCGCCAGGCCGCCGATCAACAAGGCCTCGGCGCCCAAGGCCAGCGTCAGCGCCAGCGTGCGCGGCTCGCGCGCGGCGCCGGTCAGGAAGTCGATCGCGTCGCGCATCTCCAGCGCATTGCCGGCCGTGGTGCCCAGCACCTGGCTCATGTCGGTGATCAGGGCCGTGGCACGCAGGCCGGCGCCGCGCGCGGTGTGCACCAGGCTGCGCGCCAGGTCCAGCGCCATCTGCGGCGTGGCGGCAAAGGCACCGTTGCCCACCTTGACGTCGAGCACCAGACCCTGCAGCCCGGCGGCCAGCTTCTTGGACAGGATGCTGGCCGTGATCAGCGGCACCGACTCGACGGTGGCGGTGACATCGCGCACCGCGTACAGCCGTCGATCGGCCGGTGCCAGGTCGGCGCTGGCGCCGACGATTGCGCAGCCGCACTGGCGCAAGGTCTCGCGCAAGCGTTCGTCACCCGGATCGACCGTGTAGCCGGGCAGCGCCTCGAGCTTGTCCAGCGTGCCGCCGGTGTGGCCCAGACCACGGCCGCTGATCATCGGCACCCAGGCGCCGCAGGCCGCCAGCATCGGCGCCAGCATCAGGCTGATCTTGTCGCCGACGCCCCCGGTGCTGTGTTTGTCCAGCACCGGGCCGGTCGCCTCGGGCCAGGTCAGCACGCGGCCGCTGTCGCGCATCGCGGCCGTCAGCGCCACCGTCTCGCCCACCGACATGCCCTGCAGCAGCACGGCCATCGCCATCGCACCAGCCTGCGCGTCGCTCCAGCGGCCGTCGGCCAGGCCGCACGCGAAGTCGGTGATCTGCGCGTCGGACAGCACCTGCGCGTCGCGCTTGCAGCGAATGATCTCGGCCGGCAACATCATCGCCAGGTTGTCGGCCCGTGTCCTGTGGATGCGCCGTCGCGCCGTCGCCAGCTCACCTGCCGGGCATCGTTCAATTCAGTCTCGTGATGCGGTTCAACGTGCCCGGTGCCACGGTCGGGTTGGCCTTGACAAAGGCCTCCAGCGCGTCGACGTCCATCATGCCGGTGCGGCTGTCGCGGCCCTGCCGCAGCAGTGTGAAGTTGTCTCCGCCACTGGCGATGAAGCTGTTGACGGTGATTCGCAGCGTGGCATCGCCCGCCACCGGCTGGCCGTTCAGCCGCAGGCTGTCGGCCAGCACACGCTGGCCCGGCGGCTTGCTGGCGTCCCAGGTGTAGCTGAAACCCTTGCTGACCTGCATCACGCGGCTGCCGCCGCTGGGCTGGCCCGCCCATTGCTGTTCAAGCAGCTGGCGCAGCTGGGTGCCGGTCAGCGTCATCGTCACCAGGTTGTTGTAGAAGGGTTGCACCGAGAACAGGTTCTCGTAGCGCACCAGGCCGTCGGCCGGCATCGGCAGCGGAGCGCGGATGCCACCCGGGTTCATCAGCGCGATCTGGGCGCCGGCGTCGCGCGTGGCGGCCAGCTGCGCGTCGGCGATCACCTGCCCCATCGGCGACTCGCCATTGGCCGCGGCGCTGTTGCCCAGCGCGGCGCCGATGCGGCCGACCACCCTCTGCGCCAGCGGGCGCGCCAGCTTCTCGTAGGCGGCGATCAATTCGGTCTGGCGCGGGTCCTTGGCAAAGGCTTCGGTGCGAACGATGTTGTTGTTGGCCTGCGCGCTGCTCACCTTGCCGCTGGCCGGGTCGAGCACAAGGTCGATCTCGGTCACCACGGTGCCGTACTTGTCGCCACTGGTGACCAGGCGGCCGTCGATGCGGCAGTTGTAGGCGCGGTGGGTGTGGCCGCTGATCACCAGGTCGACCGCCTTGTCCAGCTTCTTCACGATGTTGACGATCGGCCCGCTGATGCCCGGGCATTCGTTGTAGTCACCGGTCGGCACGCCACCTTCATGGATCAGCAGCACGATGGCGTTGATGCCCTTGGCCTGCAACTCAGGCACCAGCGCGTTGACGGTCTCGGCTTCGTCGCGAAAGGTCAGCCCGGACACACCGGCTGGCACCACGATGGTCGGTGTGTCCTTCAGCGTCAGGCCGATGAAGGCCACCGGGATGCCCTGGAAGGATTTGACGTGGTAGGCCGGCAGCAGCGTCTTGCCGGTCTTGCTGTCGACCGTGCTGGCGGCCAGGTACTGGAACTGCGCGCCCTTGAACGGCTGCGGCCCTTTGCAGCCGTCGGCCGCGCAGCCGCCGTTCTGCATGCGCAGCAGCGCGGCCGCACCTTTGTCGAATTCGTGGTTGCCGACGGCCGAGGTCTCCAGCCCCATCAGCGACATCGATTCGATCGTCGGCTCGTCGTTGAACAGTGCCGACAGCAACGGTGACGCGCCGATCAAGTCACCCGCGGCGACGAAGATATGGTTGGGGTTCTTCGCGCGCAGCTGTTGCACCGCGGTGGCCAGGTGCTCAGCGCCACCGGCCTTCACCGAGATGGTCTTGCTCGGGTCGGCCGGGTCCTTGATGCGGATGCCACTCGACGCCGGCAGCAGGTTGCCGTGGAAGTCGTTGATGGCCAGCACCTTGACGGCGACCGGGCCGCTGGGGCGGGTGGCACAGCCGACCAGCAGGCTGGCGGCCAGCGTCGTGACGATGAATGAAACACGCATGCGAACTCTCCTCGACTTCAGATCTGAACGGCTGCCAGCACGGCCTGCATCAGGCGCAGCGCCTGCGCCTCGCCGGCCTTGGCGGTGGCCAGGGTGTGGGCATGGGACAGGGCCTGCGCGTCCATGCCGGCGGCCATGTTGGTCAGCAGGCTCAAGCCCAGCACCTTGATGCCGGCGTGGCGCGCCAGGATGGTCTCGGGCACCGTGCTCATGCCCACCGCCTGCGCGCCCAGCGTGCGCGCCATGCGGATCTCGGCCGGGGTCTCGAACTGCGGGCCCACGAACCAGGCGTAAACCCCTTCGTGCAACGTGATGCCCTGCGCAGCCGCCGCGGCCTGCGCCTGCTGGCGCAGCGCAGGATCGTAAGCGGCTGACATGTCGACGAAACGGCTGTCGCCGGCCTCGCCGAACAGCGGCGAGCGCTGCGACAGATTCAGGTGGTCGCTGATCAGCATCAGCTCACCGGGTTTCATGTCCGTGTCGGCGCTGCCGGCGGCATTGGTCTGCACCAAGAGCTTGACGCCGAACGCGGCCAGCGTGCGAATGGCGCCTTTCATGCCGTCGGCATCACCGGTTTCATACGCGTGCTTGCGGCCGGCCAGCACCAGCACCGGGCGCCCCGCCAGCGTGCCCGCGCGCAGCAGCCCGGCATGGCCGCCCACGCCCAGCCGTGGAAACGCCGGCAGATCGGTGTAGGCGATGTCGACCGCGCCCTGTACCTGGTCGGCCACCGCGCCCCAGCCCGAACCCAGCAGGATGGCGATCTCGGGCCGGCGCGCGCCCAGTCGCTCGGCCAGGTGGTTGCAGCTGGTGGCGATGTCGGATTCGGCGCTCATGCGGGGCGGGCTTTCAGATGGTCGGGGCCGAAGCTGGCCGGCAACAGCTCACCCAGCGTGAATCGTGCGCGCAAACCGCTGGCGTCGGCAACCAGCACGGGCAGGCTGTCGGCGCCGAACTCGCGCAGCTTCTGTCGGCAACCGCCGCAGGGCGTGCACAAGGCGTCGCCGGCGCCCAACACCAGCACCGCCTGCAGGCTGCGCCCGCCGGCCAGCACCATCGCCGAGATCGCACCGCCTTCGGCGCACGCGCCCTGGGGATAGGCGGCATTCTCGACGTTGCAGCCGACATGGATGCGGCCCTGCTCGTCGAGCAGCGCGGCGCCGACCTTGAACTTCGAATACGGCGCATGGGCCTGCTCGCGCGCCGCGCGGGCGGCGTCGAACAGGCGCTGGATCAGGGTGTCGTCCATCGTTTCAGCGCTCTTTGACATACGGCGTGCCCAGCGCCTTGGGCGCGTAGGCGCGGCCGATGAATCCGGCCAGCAGCACCACCGTCATCAAATAGGGCAGGGCCTGGATGGCCTGCACCGGGACCTGGCCGCCGCCCAGGGCTGCGGGCAGCACCACGCCTTGCAGCTGGATCGCCGCAGCCTCCAGAAACCCGAACAGCCAGCAGGCGGCCAGCGCGCCCAGCGGGTGCCACTTGCCGAAGATCATCGCCGCCAGCGCCATGTAGCCGCGGCCAGCGGTCATGTTGGGGATGAAGCTGGGCGTCAGCGCCAGCACCAGGTAGCTGCCGGCCAGCGCACTGAGCACACCGTTGAGCGCCAGCGCCGCGTAGCGCATCTTCAGCACCGACACGCCGGCGGCATCGACCATGGCCGGGTTCTCGCCGGCGGCGCGCAGCCGCAGCCCGAAGCGGGTGCGGTACAGCAGCCACCACACCACCGCCACCAGCGCCAGCGCGCCGTAGACGAAGGCGTCGTGGCCGAGCAGGCCGTTGCCGACCACGGGGCCGACGAAGGGAGTGTCCTTGACCGCCGCAGCCAGGCCTGGGAACAACGGCCCCAGGCGCACCGCGTCGGTCAGCGGTGGCGTCTGTCCGCCCTGATTGAACCAGGCGATGCCCAGCACCACGGTCAGGCCGGCCGCGGTCATCGTGATCGCCATGCCCAGCACGACCTGGTCGCCGCGGTGGCTGACGCAGGCGTAGCCGTGCAGCATCGACAGCGCCACACCCACCAGCAGCGCTGCCGCCAGCGCCAGCACCAGCGAGTTGCTGGCCACGCCGACGCTGGCCGCGGCAAAGGCCGTCATCAGCATCTTGCCTTCGAGCCCGAGGTCGATCACGCCCGAGCGCTCGCTCAGGGTGCCGGCCAGCGCGCACAGGATGAGCGGCGTCGACACGCGCAACGTTGACGCGATCAGGCTGCCCAGCGCCACCTCATCCATGGGCCGCTCCGACTGCGGGGTGACGACTGAAGGTCTTGTAGATGCGGCCCAGCGCCGGCGCCGCCACCTTCGCCATGGCACCGGCAAACAGCACGATCAGCCCCTGCAGCGTGAACACCATGTCGCGGCTGAAGCCCTGGATCTCGAACGCCAGCTCGGCGCCACCCTGGTACAGCGCACCGAAGAGAAGCGAAGCCAGCACGATGCCGGTGGGGTGGTTGCGCCCGATCAGCGACACCGCGATGCCGGCAAAGCCGGCGCCGGCGACGAACTCGGCCAGCAGCCTGCCCTGCACACCAGCCAGCTCGTTGATCGCCACCAGCCCCGCCAGCGCACCCGACAGCATCATCGACCGCATGATCTGCACCTTGGGTGCGATGCCGGCATAACGCGCAGCTTCAGGCGAGAAACCCACCGCACGCAACGCATATCCCGGCTGCGACTTGAACAGTGCCAGGTACACGCCCACGGCGGCCAGCACGGCGAGCAGCACGCTCAGGTTCAGCGGTGTCTTCGGCCAGTCCAGGCCCAGCCAGGCCAGCAGTTCGTGCACACCCGGCATGCGCGCGCTGTCGCCGAAGGCGCGGCTTTCGGGCGCCATGTTGCCCGGCTCCTTCAGCGTGTTGACCAGCAGGTAGCCCATCAACGCTGCAGCGAGGAAGTTGAACATGATGGTGGTGATCACCACGTGGCTGCCGCGCCAGGCCTGCAGCGCGGCCGGCACCGCAGCCCAGGCCATGCCGAACACCATCGCCGCCAGCACCATCAGCGGCAGCATCAGCCAGGCTGGCAGGTAAGCGGCCAGCGCCAGGGCGGCCAGGCCCGCACCCAGGCCGCCGATCTGCGCCTGGCCTTCGGCGCCGATGTTGAACAGGCCGCCGTGAAAGGCCACCGCCACCGACAGCCCGGTGAAGACGAAGGTGGTGGCGTAGTACAGCGTGTAGCTCAAGCCGGCACGGCTGCCGAAGGCGCCCTTGATCAGCAGGCCCAGCACCTGCACGGGATCTTGCCCGACGATCACCAGCACGACGGCGCTGACCAGCATCGCCATGCCCAGGTTGACGGCCGGCAATACGACCAGGTCGATCCAGCGCGGCAGTTCCACCGGTTGCGACATCTCAGTGCACCGATGCGCCGGCCATCAGACGCCCGAGTGCCGATTCCGAGCATTGCTCGATCGGCAGTTCACCCGCCACGCGGCCGGCGTTCATCACGATCACGCGGTCCGACAGCGCCAGGATCTCGTCGAGCTCGCTCGACACCAGCAGCACCGCGCCGCCGGCATCGCGCAGCGCGCGCAGCCGGCCGTGGATGAATTCGATGGCGCCGATGTCGACGCCGCGTGTGGGCTGGCCGACCAGCAGCACCTGCGGTTCGGGCAGGGCCTCGCGGGCCAGCACCAGCTTTTGCTGGTTGCCGCCGCTGAACTTGGACGAGCGCAGCGCCGGGTTGCGCGGGCGCACGTCGTAGCGCTCCATCATGCCGGCGCAGTCGTCATGCATGGCGCGCTGCTTCATCCAGCCGCGCAAGCTGTAGCGCGGTCGGGTCTGGTAGCCCAGCACGGCCGATTCCCAGGCCGGGAACGGCAGCACCAGGCCGCGCAGATGGCGGTCCTCGGGTACATGGGCGACGCGCAGTGCGCGCGCGCGGCCGGGGTCGATCCAGTGTGCGGCGTCGAAGTGCTGCGCGCCGACCTGCAGCGTGCCGGCGTCTGGCGCGTGCATGCCCGATAGCACGTCGAGCAACTCGCTCTGACCGTTGCCCGAGACGCCGGCCACGCCGACGATCTCACCGGCGCGCAGCGTGATCGACACGCCGTCCAGTCGCGGCACGCCCAGCGCATCGTGCCAGGCCAGGTCGTTTGCCTCGACCAGTACGGGGCCGGCCTCGTGCGGCGCTGCAGATTTTTCGCGCCCCAGGTTCACCCGGCGCCCGACCATCGCCTCGGCCAGGCCGTCCAGGCTGGTCGCCGTGATGGCGCTGTCCAGCACCACGGCGCCGGCGCGCATCACGGTCACCGCGTCGCACAGCGCCATGATCTCCTTCAGCTTGTGCGTGATCAGCAAGACGGTGGTGCCCTGTTTGCGCAGGCCGCGCAGCGTGTCGAACAGGGCCTCGGTCTCGGCCGGCGTCAGCACCGCGGTGGGTTCGTCCAGGATCAGGATGTGGGCGCCGCGGTACAGCGACTTCAGGATCTCCAGCCGCTGGCGCTCGCCCACCGGCAATTCGGACACCAGCGCATCGAGCTTGACCGTCAGCCCCGAGGCCTGCATCAGCGGCTCGAGCCTGGCGCGAACCATGGCGCGCGCCTTGGTCAGCTGCCAGTGCGGCTCGGCGCCCAGCATCACGTTGTCCAGTGCCGACAGCGTGTCGACCAGCATGAAGTGCTGGTGCACCATGCCCACGCCCTGCGCAATGGCGTCGCTGCTGCCGTGAATCTGCACCGGGCGGCCGTCGATGCTGATCTGCCCGGCATCGGCCTGATAGAAGCCGTACAGGATCGACATCAGCGTGCTCTTGCCGGCGCCGTTTTCACCCACGATGCCGTGGATGCTGCCCTTGGGCACCGTCAGGTCGACCGCGCGGTTAGCCTGCACCGCGCCGAAGCGCTTGTCGATGCCGCGCATCAGGACTGCAGGCGCCAAGGCGCCTGCAGAGGGTGTCGTCATGGGCTCAGCGGCTCACTTGCATTCGTTCTTGGCCATGTAGTCGATGACCGTGATCTTGCCGGCGATGATGTCGGCCTTGGCCGCATCGACCTTCTTCTTCATGTCGGCCGTCACCAGCTTGGCGTTGTTGTCGTCGAGCGCATAGTCGACGCCGCCTTCTTTCAGGCCCAGGCTGGTGACGCCCGGCGTGGTGCCCTTGAAGGCGTTGTAGACGGCCACGTCGACGCGCTTGACCATGCTGGTCAGCATGGTGCCGGGGTGCAGGTGGTTCTGGTTGCTGTCGACACCGATGGCCAGCTTGCCGGCGTCCTTGGCCGCCTGGTACACGCCCACACCGGTGCCGCCGGCGGCGGCGAAGATCACGTCCACCCCCTTGGCGAACTGCGCCTTGGCCAGTTCGGCGCCGCGCGCCGGGTCGTTCCAGGCCGTGGGCGTGGTGCCGGTCATGTTGGCGCTGACCTCGACCTTGGGGTTGGCGTACTTCGCACCTTGCTCGTAGCCGCACTGGAACTTGCGGATCAGCGGTATGTCCATGCCGCCGACGAAGCCGACCTTGCCGCTCTTGCTGGCCATCGCGGCCATCATGCCGACCAGGAAGCTGCCTTCATGCTCCTTGAAGACGATGCTCTGCACGTTGGGCAGCTTGACCACCGAATCGATGATCGCGAACTGCAGCTTGGGGAAGTCCTTGGCCACCTTCTCCATGCTGCTGCCCTGCGAGAAGCCGATGCCCACGATCGGCGTCGCGCCGCGTTCGGCCATGCGGCGCTTGGCCTGCTCGCGCTGCGCCGGGTTGGAGATCTCGAACTCGAGATAGGCCTTGCCCGCTTCCTTCTTCCAGCGCTCGGCACCGTCGTAGGCGGCCTGGTTGAACGATTTGTCGAACTTGCCGCCCATGTCGTAGATCACGGCGGGCTCGGCGCGGGCGACCGCGCTCAGGGTGGACAGTGCCGTGGCCAGGGTGGCAGCCAGCAGGGCGGGCTTGACGTTCATGGGGGATCTGCTCCGTTGCATTCGGTTAGGGCTGGCCGCGGGCGCGGGCCCGGCAGGATAGCAAGACTGACGTCGCCGAGACCCTGGGGCGAGCCCTGCATCGGGCCTGACTTCGACGCTAGGATGCGGCGATGTCCGCGCCCGAAACCCGGCCCTCGGCGATTGCTGAGGATGGCCTGCAGCTGCCCAAGGTGCTGCTGCATGAGCACCTGGACGGCGACTTGCGGGTGGCCACCTTGTTCGAACTGCTGCAGCAGCAGGGCCTGGCCTGCCCGGTCGACAGCGTGCAGGCACTGGGCGCATGGTTTCGCGACCGCGCCCATGCCGGCAGCCTGACCGAATACCTGAAGGGCTTTGCGCTCACCGTCGCGGCCATGGCCAGCCCGGCGGCGCTGCAGCGGGTGGCCTTCGAAGCGGCCGAGGACGCCCGCGCCCAGGGTTGTGTGCTGGCCGAGTTCCGCATCGCGCCGCTGCTGTTCGAGCCGCATGGCCTGGCGCCCGATACCGTGGTGGGCGCGCTGCTGGACGGCCTGGCGCAGTCCGGCCTGCCCAGCGGGCTGATCGTCTGCGCGATGCGCCAGTTGCCGCCCGAACAGACGCTGCGCGCTGCGCAGCTGGCGCTGCGCTGGCAGGGCCGAGGCGTTGTCGGCTTTGACCTGGCCGGGCCCGAACGGGGGTTTCCACCGGCCTTGCACGCGGCCGCGCTGAGCCTGGTGCGCGCTGCCGGGTTGCCGATCACGCTGCATGCTGGTGAAGCCGACAGCGCCGAGCGCGTGGTCGAGGCCGGCCGCCAGGGTGCGCGCCGCATCGGCCACGGCGTGCACCTGGTCGACGCCTTGCACGACCCCGAGCGACGTCATCTGATCGACGAGGTCAGGGCGATGGGGCTGCACCTCGAGGTCTGCCCGACCAGCAACGTGCACACCGGGGCATCCGCCTCGCTGGCCACGCACCCGATCACGCCGCTGTGGCGCGCTGGCCTGTCTTTGAGTTTTCACACCGACAACACGCTGATGTCTTCCATCACGCTGGCCGGCGAGGCGCACGACCTGCTGCAGCAGACCCCGCTGACCCTGGAGGACCTGGTGCAGATGCAGCTGCAGGCCGCGGCCGCGTCGTTCCTGCCGGCCGGGCAGCGGCAGGCCGCGGCGCAGGCCATTTCCGCCTGGGCCGCGGCGCGGTCGGCCAGTGTGATTGGCTCGCACGGCGATCATCCCGTGCCACCGGATTGAACGCTACGTCACGGCGTCGACCGTGACCCGGCGCCGGGCCTCGACCGATGGGCAGAATAGCGTTTGAGCTTGATCTTGAGCGCATCAGGGGGCAGCACGTGAACGATCGCATCGAGACACAGCCGCAGCAGCGGCCATCGACCGTCACCCGCAGGTCCAGGCGCGGCTTGCTGCTACTGGCGCTGACCACGGCGATTGCCCTGGGCGCCTGCAAGGCTCCACCACCGCCGCCCCCGCCTGCGCCCCCGCCGCCGGCGCCGCTGGTCAATGAAACGCTGCAGGGTGCGATCAACGGTGTGCTTCTTGACATCGCGCGCCAGCTCGGGCCGCAGGCGGCTGCCGGGCGTACCGCGGTGATCGACCCGCTGCTCGACGGCCGCACCGGCCAGCAGACCAAGGCCACCGAGCGCGCGCAGCAGGTGCTGGCCACGTCCGTTGCCTTGGTGCTGCCCAAGGTAACGCTTTTGCGCTTCGACGAAGTCGGCGCCCGGCAGTCGAGCTGGCTGTTCAACGGCACGCTCAACGCGCAACCCAACAGCAGTGGCAGCTACACGCTGACGGTGGCGTTGTCGGACCGTGGCAGCGGCCTTGTCATCGCGCGTGGCGTCGCGCCGGTCAAGGACAGCCAGCTCGACGAGGCGCCCACTCGCTTCTATGCCGAAAGCCCGTCGCTGGTGCGTGACCGCGCGATCAAGGGCTACATCGAAACCACCGAAAAACCGGTGGGGCAGCCGGCCGACGCGCTGTACCTCGAGCAGATTCCCACCGCGGCGCTGCTGGCCGAGGCGCAGGACGCCTACAACGCCGAGCGTTGGGACGATGCGCTCAAGCTGATGTCCACCGCCGCCGCACGCGACGACGGCCAGCAGCTGCGCACCTTCAACGGCCTGTACATGGCCAACATGAAGCTCGGCCGCACCGCCGAGGCTGAAGAAGCCTTCGGCAAGATCGCCGCGCTGGGCCTGGCCACCAGCAACCTGGCGGTGAAGATCCTGTACCTGCCGGGAACGACCGACTTCATGGGCGACCCCGCCACGTATGCGATGTGGGTGCGCCAGATCGCCCGTGCCGTGCAGGCCACCGAGCTGTGCCTGAACGTGGTCGGCCACACCAGCAAGACCGGCACCGAGCAGGGCAACCGCATCCTGTCGCAGCGCCGTGCACAGAGCATGCGTGACCGCCTGGTGCGCGACGCACCGGCGTTGGCACGCGGCCACCGCCTGCGTACCGAAGGCAAGGGCTGGGACGAGACCATCGTCGGCACCGGCACCGACGACTTGCGTGACGCACTCGACCGCCGTGTCGAGTTCAAGGTGGTGAGCTGCGACTGAGGCCGGACGTGCAACGCGGCAAGGCGGTGCACGCCCGACGGCCGAGGCCGGCCTAGAATCGCCTCTCCCGAGGAGCGTTGCAACGGCCACAGCGGCCGCCAGGCTCGGGGCGCCGTGTGGCCGATCTGGGCCTGCGGCCTGCAACGGCGCTCACCTCCACACCCGAGGTGAGTGCCATGTCCGAATCCCGCGCCGATATCCCCCCGATCGCCCCGCCGCCGATGCGCCTGTCCGGCCTCGAGCCGGTGGCCATCGACGCGCAGTCGCTGTTCGTCAACATCGGCGAGCGCACCAACGTCACCGGGTCCAAGGCCTTCGCGCGCATGATCCTGGCCGGCGACTACGAGCAGGCTCTGAGCGTGGCGCGCCAGCAGGTGGAAAACGGCGCGCAGATCATCGACGTCAACATGGACGAGGCCATGCTCGACAGCGCCGCCGCGATGGCGCGCTTTTTGAAGTTGATTGCCGGTGAGCCCGAGATTGCGCGTGTGCCGATCATGATCGACAGCTCGAAGTGGAGCGTGATCGAGGCCGGGCTGAAATGCATCCAGGGCAAGGGCATCGTCAACAGCATCAGCCTGAAGGAAGGCGAGGCTGAATTTCGCCGCCAGGCTACATTGGTGCGGCGTTATGGCGCGGCCGCGGTGGTGATGGCATTCGACGAACAGGGGCAGGCCGACAGCTTCGAGCGCAAGACCCGGATCTGCGAACGCGCCTACCGGCTGCTGGTCGATGAGCTTGACTTTGCGCCCGAAGACATCATTTTCGACCCTAACATCTTCGCCATCGCCACCGGCATCGAAGAGCACGACAACTACGCGGTCGACTTCATCGAGGCCACGCGCTGGATCAAGGCCAACCTGCCCGGTGCCAAGGTCAGCGGCGGCGTGAGCAACGTCTCGTTCAGCTTTCGCGGCAACGACCCGGTGCGCGAAGCCATCCACACCGTGTTTCTCTACCACGCCATCCGGGCCGGGCTGGACATGGGCATCGTCAACGCGGGCATGGTCGGCGTCTACGACGAACTGGATCCGCAGCTGCGTGAGCGTGTCGAGGACGTGGTGCTGAACAGGAAGCCGGTCTACTTGGCGGGCGAGCCGCAACTTTCTGCCGGCGAGCGACTGGTCGCCATCGCCGAGAGCGCCAAGGGCGCGGCCAGGGACGACAGCCAGCGCCTGGCCTGGCGTGCCGGCACGGTCGACGCGCGCCTGAGCCACGCGCTGGTGAACGACATCACCGACTTCATCGTCGCCGACACCGAAGAGGCCTGGGTGGCGATCCGCGCCGGCGGCGGCCGCCCGCTGCACGTGATCGAAGGCCCGCTGATGGCCGGCATGAATATCGTCGGCGACCTCTTCGGTCAGGGCAAGATGTTCCTGCCGCAGGTGGTGAAAAGCGCGCGTGTGATGAAGCAGGCCGTGGCCCACCTGCTGCCCTACATCGAAGCCGAGAAGAAAGCGCTGGTGGATGCCGGCGGCGAGGCCAGGGCCAAGGGCAAGATCGTCATCGCCACCGTCAAGGGCGACGTGCACGACATCGGCAAGAACATCGTCACTGTCGTGCTTCAGTGCAACAACTTCGAGGTCGTCAACATGGGCGTGATGGTGCCCTGCCAGGACATCCTGGCCAAGGCGCGCGTCGAAGGCGCCGACATCATCGGGCTGAGCGGCCTGATCACGCCCAGCCTGGAAGAAATGCAGCACGTGGCCGGCGAGATGCAGCGCGACGACTACTTCCGCTTGAAGAAGATCCCGCTGTTGATCGGCGGCGCCACCTGCAGCCGCGTGCACACGGCGGTGAAGATCGCGCCGCACTACGACGGCCCGGTGGTCTACGTGCCCGATGCGTCGCGCAGCGTCGGCGTGTGCGCCGAGCTGCTGAGCGACGAGCGCGCCGCGCGCTACATCGCCGAGGTCGAAGCCGACTACGAGCGCGTGCGCGTGCTGCACGCGAACAAGAAAGTGACGCCGCTGGTCAGCCTGGCGCAGGCGCGCGCCAACAAGACGCCGATCGACTGGGCGGCCCATGCTCTGCCGGCGCCGAAGTTCATCGGCCGGCGGTTGTTCCGCAACCAGGACCTGGCCGAACTGGCCGCGTGCATTGACTGGGGCCCGTTCTTCCAGACCTGGGACCTGGCCGGGCGATTTCCCGAGATCCTGCGCGACGAGGTGGTGGGTGCCGAGGCGCAGCGCGTGTTCAGCGACGGCAAGCGGCTGCTGCAGCGGCTGATCGAAGGGCGCTGGCTGCAGGCCAGCGGCGTCATCACGCTGCTGCCGGCCAACACGGTGGACGACGACACGATCGAGGTCTACCGCGACGAAACGCGCAGCGAGGTCGTGTTGCGCTGGAACCCCTTGCGGCTGCAGACGGTGCGGCCGGTGATCGACGGCGTGCCCAGGCCCAACCGCTGTCTGGCCGACTTCATCGCGCCCAAGGGTGTGGCGGCCGACTACATCGGTCTGTTCGCGGTGACCGCCGGGCTGGGCGTGGAGAAAAGGGAGAAGCTGTTCGCGGCCGACCACGACGACTACAGCTCGATCATGCTGAAGTCGCTGGCCGACCGCCTGGCCGAGGCTTTTGCCGAACACCTGCACCAGCGTGTGCGCACCGAGTTCTGGGGCTACGCCGCCGACGAGCAGCTGGACCATGCGCAGCTGATTGCCGAACAGTACCGCGGCATCCGCCCCGCGCCGGGCTACCCGGCCTGCCCCGACCACAGCATCAAGCGCGCGATGTTCGAGCTGCTGGGCGCGCAGGACATCGGCATGGGCCTGACCGACAGCATGGCGATGACGCCCGCGGCCAGCGTCAGCGGCTTTTACCTGGCACACCCCGAGGCGCGCTATTTCAACGTCGGCCGCATCGGCGACGACCAGCTGGCCGACTGGGCGGCGCGTGAACAACGCGATGAGCGCGAGGCGCGGCGATTGCTGGCGCCGGTGCTGGGTTGAGTGGCCGAGAGGCAACCCCTGGAGTCCATCCATGCGCGTGATGCCGAGTGTCCTGTCCGATCTGCCCTTGATCCTTCGGCCCTTGTTCTGGCGTCAGCGTCGCCGCTACGGTGCGCCCTTGACGCCGGCGCTGGTGTGGGCCCGCGTGCCGCGGCTGTATGGCGCGCTGCTGGCCTTCTATGCGGCCATCGAACGGCGAAGCTCCCCGCTGCCGCCGCTGTTGCGCGCACTGGTGCAGGTGCGGGTGTCGCAGCTCAACCACTGCGCCTTCTGCATGGATCTGAATGCGTCCATCGCCGCCGAGCGTGCCGGGTCGATGGACAAGGCCAGTGCGGTAGATCGCTGGCGCGAGCACGACGGTTTCGACGCGGGCGAACGCCTGGCGCTGGAATACGCCGAAGCGATGTCGCAAACCGGTTGCCTGGTCGACGACGACCTGTCGCAGCGGCTGCGCAAGCAATTCGATGAGCCGACCTTGATCGAGCTGACCGCGTTGATCGCCTTCCAGAACATGTCGGCGCGCTTCAATGCCGCGCTGGACATTGCGCCGCAGGGCCTTTGCCGACTGCCCGATCAGGCCTGAGCCGATCTGCTGCCCGGCATTTGATCTCCGGGGTCAGTGCTCGAGTGCGCGCTGCACTTGAAGTGCCTCGGCCATGTGGGCGATGGCAATCGTTTCGGCACCCGCCAGATCAGCCACGGTGCGTGCCACCTTCAATGTGCGGTGCAGGCGCCGGCCCGACCAGCCCAGGCGCTCGGCGGCTTTGCGCAGAAACTTCGCGGCGGCGTCGTCGAGCGCGCAGTGCTGGTCGATCTGCGCCGGCTCCAGCGCCGCATTGCTGACGCCCTGGCGCTGCATCTGCCGTGCGCGTGCCGCTGCCACGCGCGCAGCCACCACGG
>Ga0138256_10001916_pt1 | contig 22378 bp, 19 predicted proteins | sample KNB2016incub_MG_FD_105486 | JGI IMG/M metagenome (GOLD analysis project Ga0138256, IMG submission 105486) | Active sludge microbial communities from wastewater in Klosterneuburg, Austria - KNB2014incub_MG | ecosystem: Engineered > WWTP > Activated sludge > Unclassified | place: Austria... | reverse complement strand
GTGATGATCATCGCCATCACAAGCCTGTCCCTGAGAGCTGCGGTCAGGACATAGAGAACGAGAGGCCGGGACATGAATCAGTCCATCGGTTAAAGCTTGAAGGGATGGCGATCTCCAGAGAGGCCGCGGTAAAGATCGCGGTCTGTGTCATGAATGGAGTCCTCGGGTGAAGCCAAGATCGTCGCCTTGAGGAAGATCACCAGCTCTGTTTTGCGCACGAGGTCATTATGTTGACGGAACAAAGCCCCGACAACAGGTAACTCGCTTACGACGGGAACGCCTTCCTGAATACCTTCAGTGCGGTCCTGTAACAATCCACCCATCACAATCGCCTGGCCGGAACGCGCCTGGATGACAGAGTCTATTTCCTGCACGTTCAGTTCGGGAACCAGCGATTCAACGCCTTCAATGCCGTTGGCAGCCGTTACGTACTGAACTGCCGGGTCGGGCCTCTGGGCGATAACACGCGTGATCGTCGGACGAACCGCCATCGCAACTGTTCCCTTATCAAGATTGATCGAAGGCTGGACGTTGATGATAACGCCCTCGGGAACGTTCCTGATGTCGCTGTCGATATCGACTTGCGATACGCCCTCGTCCGTCGTGACATCGATGTCGATATCGAAGAAGACGCGGTTGTTGGAAACGTTCAGGACAGCTGACTGGTTGTTCAGCACGGTCAGGCGCGGGCTGGCCAGTGCACGTACGTTACCGAATGCCGATATGGCCTGGATAAGCGCCTGTGCATCGTTGCCGATGTAACCGAGCCCGAAGTTAGAAAGCTGGTCACTCGTGGTGAGGTCAGCGCGTGTCGGGATGTTACGCAGGGAAAGGGCGCCGTTTGTTGCTCCCACAGCGGGAATGACATCCAGACCTAATGCCCCAGTACCAGCCTCAAACAAATTGGACGTACCATATTGAAAGAGACCTTCGCCGCTGTCGGTCAGCAGGCGCCAGTCGATGCCCGTCGCATGTTCGTCGGTCAACGCCACTTCCAGCACTTTCGCTTCGATCAAAACCTGGGCGGTGACAGCACGGCGAACCAGCTTGAGGTATTCTTCGACCTCTTTCTGGGCGCGCTGCGGCGCATAAACGTTGATCAAGCCTGCCTGTCTGTTGAGCGTGAAGGTCGGCAACATAGGATCATTCTCAGGTGCCGGGGCTCCGCCATTGGCAGCGGCCTCTTCCTCTTCGGTCGGCAAAGACTGGACATTTAGCACGGCCTGCGGCGCCTGTGCCTGAACATTGACGCCTTCGCTGCCGGAAACAGGATTGCCCTGCTCGTCCGTCGCTGCAACGGCCTGGACGTTCGGGTTTTGCTCGGTCGCGGTTATGCGCGGGTCGCGCCGAGTGCGCAGAACGGCGCCTTCGGCAGAACCAAGAATTTGCTGAATGTTGACTTCAAGCTCGCCCCAGAAGTCGGCTTCGCTGGAGGAACTGGCTTCAAAGCTTGAGCCGGTGTCGGCGCCCTCACCCTGGACAACGCCGATGTCGTTGCGGATATTACCGGTATTGCTCCGGATATAGCTCAGGTAGTCAACTTTATAAACTTTGTTGTAAGGCGTATCGAGTTCGACACGCAGGCGGTCGTTCTCGAATTTGAAACGGAGACCGGCAATATCGGCAATGCGCTCGACAACCTGGTCGAAGGGCCGCTCGCGGGCGGTGAAGATGATCGATCCCGTGATTCGCGGGTCAAGCTCGAGATCGTAATCGGCCTGCTGGGCGAGTTCGAACAAAACATCGCGGACAGGCACGGACTGGTTCACCGAAATCGAAACCAGAGGCATAGGCTTCATATTCGTGTCGGTGGCGGAAATGTAGGGCTGCAGCGTCGGGATGCCGGCGCCCGCAAATGAATCGGCGCCTTCGTCTTCAACATCAGGCAGGCGGGGTGCAAGACCATCGCGGAAGTCCTGGGTTTCCATGTCCGCGGCGCGATCGGCTTTCAACTGATTCCGTGCCATATCGCAGCTGGCGGTTGCGAAGCCAACCATAAGCAACGCTGGTAAAACCAAAGCAAGCCTTTGAGTTTTAATCTTTTTTTGCTGTGTCATTAGACAGGAACCCATTCAGGATGAAATAAGAAAACGAGGACGCGCCATTAGAGGCGACTTTCAATATTAGAACATATCGGTGATGACCAGACAATAGCCATAGTGGGCACTACCCATATGATAAACACTTAATCCTTAAGAGATATGACGGATGTATCGAAGGATTTAAGAGCTTCGCGGCTGCCGCCCTTTTTGCCGGACAGCTTGATCTGCTGCAGCTTGACCTTGAGGTCGGCCTGCTTGTCGGAGTTGAGCATGGCGACATCTTCGGTGATGAGGCCCTGCTGATAAAGCTGGAGGAAGGACTGGTCGAAGCTGCACATGCCGAGCGTGCTGTTCTGCTCCATGACATCCTTGATCTTGTTGATTTCGCCTTTGAGGATGAGCTCGCGCACGTGGCCCTGGTTCAGCATGACCTCGATGGCCGGAACCATGCCGCCTTCGATAGAAGGCACGAGACGTTGCGAGACAATGGCTTTCAGGTTAACGGACAAATTAAGGCGGATCTGCGAGGCGTAGTCCTCGGGGAAGAAGTTCACGATGCGCTCGATGGCCTGGTAGGAGTTCGCCGTGTGAATCGTGGCTAAGCAGAGATGTCCCGTCTCGGCCGAGGTCAAAGCCTGTTCCATAACCTCGCGGTCGCGGATCTCGCCGACCAGAATAACATCGGGGCGCTGACGCAGGGCATTCTTGAGGGCGATTGCATAAGATTCCGTATCGACGCCGACTTCGCGCTGCGTGACGACCGATTTTTTATGCTCGTGATAATATTCGATCGGGTCTTCAATCGTAATGATGTGCCCCTCTTCCAGTGCATTGCGGTAATCGACCATGGCTGCCAGCGTCGTCGACTTGCCCGAACCGGTCATGCCGGTGAGCAGGACGAGACCACGTTTATCCATGGAAAGTTTTTCCAGGATCTTCGGCAGGCGCAGATCCGCGAAGCTCGGGATTTTTGAAATGATGCGGCGAATGACAAGAGCGGGAAACTGACGCTGACGCAGCGCGTTCAGACGAAAGCGTCCGTAACGTCCCATATCGAGGGACGTGTTCAGTTCCATCTGGCTTTCGTAATCGCGTTTCTGACGGGCGGTCAGTACCGTATTAAGAATATTGTTGATGTCATCATGCGTCAGCGGCTTTTTTTCGAGCGTGACAAAACCCTTTTCCGTCCGAAGAGTCGGCGGATGATTGACGGTCAGATACAGATCACTGGCTTTGTGATCGTTCATCGCGTTGAGATAGTTGAATATGACGGGTGCGTTCAAAATGAATACCCTTCAGCCGAGCCTTCGGCTTTTTTACCGCTGCCACCGCTCTCGGAACCGGTGATAGGTGTTTCACCGCCTATTTTGCCGCCGCCGAGTGCGCCGTCAGCATATTCTTCGTCGCGATCTTCATCGCCGCCGCCGACACGCATCAATGCTTCACGCGCCTCGTCCTTATCGATGATACCGGCCTCGAGCATGCTGGTCACTGAATCTTCCATCGTGACCATGCCGTAGCGCGAGCCGGTCTGCATCATGGAGTAAATCTGCGGAATCTGGTTTTCGCGGATCAGGTTTCTGACGGCGTTGGTGCCGACGAGAATTTCGAACGCGCCGACCCGGCCCGTGCCATCGGCACGTCTTAAAAGAGTCTGCGCCACGACGCCCTGCAACGAAGACGCAAGCATCGCGCGAACCATTTCCTTGTCGCCCGTCGGGAAGACGTCGATGACGCGGTCGATGGTTTTAGCCGCCGAGGATGAGTGCAGGGTTGCAAACACCAGGTGGCCCGTTTCAGCGGCGGTCAACGCCAGAGAGATCGTTTCGTAATCGCGCATCTCGCCGACGAGGATGACGTCGGGGTCTTCGCGCAGTGATGACTTCAGCGCGCGTGCGAATGAACTGGTGTCCGTTCCCACTTCGCGGTGATTGATCAACGCCTTTTTCGAACTGTGGAAAAATTCGACCGGGTCCTCAATGGTAAGGATGTGTTTCGGCTGATGGAGATTGATGTGATTGACCATCGAGGCGAGCGTCGTCGATTTACCGGAGCCTGTCGGACCGGTGACGAGGATGATGCCCTTCTCAAGATCGGCGAAGCGGCGCATGACGGGCGGCAGGTCGAGCTGCGCCATCGTCGGCACTTCAGTTGGAATTGTTCTGAAGACGGCGCACGAGCCAAGGCGGCTGGTGAATCCGTTGACGCGGAAACGCGCTTTTTCCCCGAGCGCGATGGCAAAGTCGAGTTCCATATCCTTTTCGTAGACGGCGCGCTGGTCTTCGGTCATGACCGAATAGAGCATCGTGCGGATGTCATCGCTCGAGAGCGCATCGCCTTTGACGCGTTTGAGGATGCCGTGGACCCTGATGACAGGCGGGCTGCCCGAGCTGAGGTGCAGGTCGGATGCCTTGTTTTGCATTGTGAATGCCAGAAGTTGCGTCAGGTCCAAGGGAGGTCTCCTTAAGATTGGGACGGCTGGGCAGAATAGCCGTACTATAGTTTTAGCTTAACTTTATGAACGGAAAGTAAAATTTTACCTGTTTTTCATTTTAAATGAATTCGTTAAAAAAGAGAACCATCCGTCAAAACAAGCAGGAAAAGCGCGGCAATAAGGGCCGGACCGAAGGGGAACTGCCCTCCCTTTGTGAAGTTACGGAAAATTGCTGCGAACAGGACCCCGAAGAAGCCCGAGAGGCCGCAGAACCAGCCCAATTTCGATAATCCCAGCCAGACCCCTGCTACGGCAAAAAACTTTACATCCCCCATCCCGAGGGATTCCTTTTTCATGATTTTTTCCATGATGAAGCCGATGGTCCATGAGATGGCGGCGAACATCGCGATCTCGATGCAGAAGGTCATGAGCATTCCCATGTCCGGTGAATCGCTTAGGAAAACTGCCTTGTAAATCATCCGCGCGATCCCGATCAGGGCGACGATGATCAGCAAACCATCGGGCAAAATCATGTGCCGCAGATCGATGACAAGCAACGCGGCGAGGAAGGGTATTGCGGCGATGATAAACGCCGCTTCCGGCGTCCAGCCTTTCACCCAGTATGTCACCAGGCATGCCATCAGCACGCCGAGTTCCATGAGCGGGTAGCTCATGCTTATGCCTTTGCGGCAGTAACGGCACTTGCCCGCGCTCATCACCCATGACGCTACGGGAATGAGATCGGCGGCGCCGAGAGTGTGATTACAATGCGGACAGGCGGAGCGCGACTTGCTCATGGATTTGCGTACGGGCACGCGGTGCGCCAGCGCCGTCGCAAAGCTGCCGAGCGATAACCCGACAACGACCATTATGATGTTGATGATGAGAGGCGGCAGTTCGGCGCCCATGCCGGTCTAGCGCAACCGCGACAGGCGTTCGAACACGGCGTCGCGCGGAATGGATCTGTTGCCGCCGTAAATGCTGTCGACCTCGAGTGCCTGCTCGTAGAACTGCACGGCGGAATCTTTCTGGCCCGCGAGATCGGCGACCACGGCCATGTTGTAAACATGGTTGGCATTGTTCGGCTCGATGCTCGCCGCCATACCGAGATATTTCATCGCGTCTTCATACTGGCCCATATTGGCCTGGAGGACCGCCATCTGGCCGACAATCGCGACATTGCGCGGCTCTTTCTCGCGCAGCTCGCCAAGGCGCTGCAGCGCGACAGCCGGGTATTTCTGGCCCATCAGGCCGAGCATATTGATTTCCGCCTGCGTGTTGCCGGGGCGAAGATCAAGCAGCTCCTCATAGGCAGCAACGGCTTCTTCCTGCTGGCCGAGATGCTGGAGCGCGATGGCGCGGCCCATGACGATGTTCGGGTCGCGGCTGTTTTTCGCATACATCTCGTTGTAAATCTCGAGTGCGGAATCGTAACGGCCAAGAGCGATAGCACGCTCCGCCGAAACAAGTTGCGCCTCGCGGCTGCCGCCGCTGTAATCTTTTTTGACGACGATGAGTTTCGATGCGGGCTGGAGCGCCGGGTTGACCTTGCGCGGCGCGTTTGAGCCCATTTCGCCGGTCGGAACCAGCGTGTCGGCATCAAAGAAGAGATTTTCATCCGGAGTTTGATCAGCCGGCAAAGCGGGAACGACAGACACATTGCTTTCTGCCGTTGCGGAAGGCTCGGGCGTCAGGCCGGCATCGGCGGGCGGTGCGCCCTCGACAACCTGCGGCGCGGTTTCAGGAACGGCAGGCGCAGCGTCAGCACCCGACTTGTTACCTTCGTTGATATTTTCCAGCAGATTCTGCATGGCGTCTTCGGCCTGCGCTTCAGCGCCAGGCTCAACCGGCGCACTCAGCACCGAAGGATCCTGCAAGGGTTCTTCCGGTACGCCGTCTTCGATCAGAGGCGCGGCCTCGTCAGCGGGCAATAGAATATCGTCCTGCGCGAATGCGGGCGCAGCTATCATAAACGCACATGCGCCTAGCACGAGAATGGCGGGCCTGGAGGATGTGAAAAGATGATCAAGAAGAATACGCATTTTGAAGCCTTATGGTTGCAGAAGGCCGGGACTTATAAAGATTCCCTTCCCCCCCTATTGTTAAACTTATCACGCAGCGGCCTTTTTCTCAATGGATTGTAAAAAGGCCCTTTCAAGATTCTCGGCATTCATGGTTTTCCGCAGTTCGGCGGGCGGACCATCAAATTGCATGGTTCCTTCGTGCAAAACCGCAACGCGGCTGCAGATTTCGTCCATATCCACCAGAATATGGGATGTCAGGAAAATCGTGCGTCCCTGCCCCCGGCATTCCACCAGCAGATCCTTGACCAGAGCACGGGCCAGCGGATCGAGGCCGCTCATGGGTTCGTCCAGAATCATGAGCTTGGAGCCGGTCAGGATCGTGGCGATCAAGCCGAGTTTCTGGCGCATGCCCTTGGAATAAGTCTGGACCCTGCGGCGCAGAGCGTCCGGATCGAGGGCGAGCCTGCGGGCGTAATCGATGACCTTTTGCTCGTCGAACGGTTCGCGATACAGTGCCAGTGAAAATTTCACGAACTCCATGCCGCTCAGGAACCAGGGCGGCTCGAAACGCTCAGGCAGAAAGACGAGCAATTCGCGTCCGGCTTTTGATTGAGGCGGCTTGCCGAATACGGTGATGCGCCCACCGCTTGCCGTGCGAAGACCTAGAATGCATTTGATGAGACTGGTTTTGCCTGCGCCATTGAGCCCGATCAGGCCGAATGTTTCACCGGCCTTGAGGCGAAGCGATACGTTCCGCACGGCGGTCAGTTTACCGTACGTAATGTTGACATTATCCAGAACGAGTATGTCTTCAGCCATGAACTTTTAATCTGATCAGCCGGGGAGGAAAATCCGGGTATCGATGTTGAAACGTTGGTGAGCACGCATGCGTAACGGGAAGATCTGGTTCGTGTAATCGTCGTACCATTTCATCTCGATATATTCCTTGTACACCTTGAGGTCGGTGACTTCGCGCGGGATGGCCTTGGGCGTCACGCGCTTGCCGTTCAGCCAGATGGTCCAGTCAGCGGTCGTTACATAAACGATCCCGCCCAGCGTGATATCGCGTTCTTCGGGCGGCGGCTTGACGCCCAGCGGCTCGTCCTTGATGTTCTGCCATTCTTCCTGGGTGACTTCGCGCGTGCTGCCAACCGCTCGTTTCGCATCGGTGATGGCGGTGTGCTCCCAGTATGTGAACAGCACAGAGGGAATATCATTCGGATTGATGGCTTCCTCGCCAACCGCCACGGCGGCGGCAGCCTGTTCAGGCGTTTGCGCGGCGGGCGTTTCGGCAGGTGCCGCAGCCGGATCGGTTACTGCCGCAGGTGCATCAGCCGGTGCTGGCTCGCCTGTTGCGGCGGGCGATGAAATGCCCATCGGTATGGGGTCGACAGCGTCCTGCGCCATTGAATAGCCAGCGGCGACCAGCAAGGCGCCACCTAAAATCATCATTGAAAAAGCTGAGCGGATGCGACGTGTCATTGTGGCGCTCCCTCCTGCTGAATGGGTGCGCCGATAACATCCTTCTGCGGGATCATCGTGCGCCATTCAGCCTGAATGTCAGCGGTAACGAGTTGCGGCTTGCCGCCGGTGGCGATCGCGCGCAGCACCGTGTTGTTTATGTTTGTTTTGCGCTCAAGCATGATTTTCTGGAACGAGATGTGACCGGGGAAAAAGCGCTCGATCAGATACATATATTTATAGACGTCGACGTCATCGACAGCCGAGAGCTTGATCGTGACGGGACTGACGAGAATTTTATGCTCGGCCTTCTGGGCCTCCTCGCTGTCCTCGATCTTGCCTGGCTGGATACTGGCAACCGCCGAAACGACGCCCGCCTCCTGCTGTATTCTCTGAAGAACTTTTTCCGCGTCGCGGCGACCCTGCGTACTGAAGAAACCGCGTTTTTGTAATTTTTCGAACTGGGCCTGCTGAACGGCAAGCTGATCAAATTCAATCTGCATGCGACCGATATCCGTCTGCACCGTTGAGATCTGTCCGCGCAAACTTGACAGCTCACGATTCTTTTTAATTTTTTCAGGCATGAGATAGAAATAGAGAGTTGCTGCCATCAGCGCATTGAGCGCGATAAGAGCAACGATTGTGAGAATGCGCTTTGCGCCGAGAACCCGGATCATTGCGACACCTCCGCGACCGGCTCAAGCGGCGGCCCTTTAATTTTTATTTCCGCGACGAAGTCCTGGCTTACGTCTTTTTTCTCGAGGTCGCCCGTTTCAACGACAATCTCCTCGACATATTCGTAGTCCTTCAGGAGTTTTGTGACCTCGACCGTATGGTCGGGCAGCAGGCTTTGCAAACGGCCCTTGAGGTCGCCCACTTCCTTGTTGCCCTTGTCGATATTCGTGGTACTTGGATAGGTCATCTGCAACGTGACCTCAAAAACAGGCGGCGACGTTTGCGGTGTTGCGGCATCAATAAGCGAGTTCATCAGATTGTCAGCCGGTCGCGTCATGATAACGCGATCAAAGCGCAGGTCCCTGCCCAGCGCGCGACCGATATTCTGGAGCAAGCCGAGCGGCTTGATGTTGACCTTCTCAAGCGCGTCCTGAACGGCAATCGAGCTCTGGACGAGACGAACGTCAAAGCCGAGCTCTTCCTTGCGCTGCACTTCCTTTTCATACTGGACGCTGAGCTGTGAAAGCCTGCTTTTGGATTCATCGATATCGCCGGACAAAGTAGCCATCGAGGCAATCTGGCTGAGCATCTGGTAGCCGAGGACGCCGAGGCCGAGAATCAAAACCACCGAGGCCGCCATCGCGGTTTTTCTCGGCTTGGAAACATTGTCGATCTGCGCGGCGCGCATCGGCAGGATGAATTTCGCCTTGCGGCCCACCCATGCGGCATGCAGCGGATCGGCGTAACGGAAATCGTCCTGCGAGCCGAGCGCAACATTCAGCACGCGTGCGGCTTCTGACGATGTCAGCGCCGTATATTTGCAGGGCTCCTCGATTTTTGCCTCGATAGCCTCGCCGGCGGTTTCATTCGCCATGACGATGACATGCAGGCCGTCTTCGGACTGGAATCCGAAGCGCGTGAGGTAGCTCATCGTGGCCTTAAATTCCTGGTGGACTTCGTTCGCCCATGCCTCGACATCATTGTCGCTTTCGACAATGGGCGTCATACGGGTCAGGGCCAGTTCGCCGTTCTTGGTGACGATCTGGCGGAGCGAGCCGTTCTTATGCTGGCCGATGAACAGAACCCAACGGCATTTGGGCTCCCCTTTTTTCGTGAGTTTCGCCGACAGCGTCTGGACCATGTCGGACGATTCCACGGGCAGCAGGCAGAAACCTGAAACCGGAACCAGCGACTTGCTCGTGGCGCCGATGGTCAGCGCGAGCTGCTTGGTGTCGGGAACGGCGGCAAAAATATAAATATCCGCCGGGATTTTTCTTTCGGATTTGGGCGGCTTTTCCTTAAGCGGATACGCGGCCTTGACCGGGTAGTTCGGGAACGCGACGTTCAGCTTGCGCCTCAGCATTCCCGATTTATCCATGACGCTGACGCCCGCCTTCAGGACTTTTTCCTTGCGGTAATGCTGCTCGACCATGTCATTGAGAATCAGGACAGGCTTGTTGCCGCAATCTTTCTTCAGGATACCCGCGACATTGCCTTCGAAGTTTTCGGCCTCCCACGGCACGGTCTCGACCAGGCGCACGCCACGGGCGCTGGTGGAATAAATATAAGCGGCCTCGTCGCTGACGAGCATTACAGTGCGGTTAGGGGCGAGAAACGAAAGAGACATGAAAACCTTGAAATCAGAAAGTTAACCGGCGTACACAGAACAGAGCAGAGTTACATCTCCAGCTCTCCTATCATTGCATAAATCGGGCCGAACACGCCAGCCGCAATCCATAATATCATAAGACCGAGGATACCTGTAAGGGTCGGCTCGACCGTGGCGATCAAACTGGTGACCGTTTCATCGACGTCCTTGGTATAGAATTCCGACACCTGCTCCAGCACCACTGTGAGGTTTCCGGATTCTTCGCCGATCTTCAGCATCCGCACCACCATGCTCGGGAATTCCCCGGAATAGTTGAACGCTTCGGACAGTGGGCTGCCGGTCTGGACATAGTTTTCAATCATTTCCATCGCTTCCAGCAGCACCCGGTTATTTACCGTCTGGCGCGCCGATTTCAGCGCGCTGATAACATCGATGCCGCTTGCAAACAATGCGCCGAAGGTCTGGGCGTAACGCGCGATGCTGGTCTTGCGGATCAGATTGCCGAGAATGGGCGTCTTCAGCATAAGGCTATGCACATTGTACTCAAAACTTTCCGATGCGCGGCAGAGCGCCTTGATGATGGCGAAGAGGACCACCGGCGTCAGCAGCACGACCACGCCGCCCGGCACAGGCATACCAAACAGATGGAAAAGCGGGTTCTTGAAGAAATCCGATGTGTTGATCAGTGAAGTCGTAACCCAGCCGAGCTCACGATCCATATTGCGGATAAAGTCGACAATCTGGGGGACAACAACACCCATCATGACGACGATTGTTACCAGGACGACCACCAGGACGATGATGGGATACGTCATGGCCTTTTTGACTTTGGATTGCATTTCGGCAACCCATTTCAGGTATTTCACAAGCTGCCTGTAGACCGCGGTCAGATCGCCCGTGTCTTCTCCGGCCTTGATGAGCGACAAATAAAGATTTGTAAAAACCTTGGGGTGCTTTGCCATCGCTTCGGACAGAGACGCCCCGTCGGAAACGTCGCGGTAGATTTCCGTCATGATGTCGCGCATGCGGCTGTTGTCCGTGGTGTCGCGGATGTCGGCCAGCGCATCAAGCAGCGGGACGCCCGCGCTTTGCATCTGTTCCATGTGCATGAAAAACTGGATGAGATCGCGGATTTTCACCCGCTTCAGCTTTGTGCCGAACGACAGACCTTTTTTCTCGTGTACGGGTTTGCAATCGACAAGTTCAAGGCCGGCGGACTGGAGCTGGTTATAAAGGTCGGTTTCGCTGGCAGCAGAAATCACGCCCCGGATCGGCCTGCCGTTTTCGTTTACAGCTCTGTATTTGTAACGTTCCATGAACTCTTGATCAGAAGGACGGGCGGAGATTTAAGGTTATTTATGAATATCGACAACCTTGGAGAGCGCCTGGAGGTCGGTGATTCCCTCAAGCACCTTAAGAATGCCATCGTCTTTCATGCTTTTAAAGCCTTTTTTCACAGCCAGCGCCTTCAGATCGGCCTTTGATTCGCCGCGCGCCAGCAAAAGATCGAGATCGTCGTCGAAAAACAGAATTTCAGCGACAGCAATACGTCCTTTATATCCCTGACCGGCGCACATATCGCACCCGCCCTGCCTGGCTTTGTAAATCTGCGGTGCCGCGGAAGGCTCGACACCCAAAATCTTGCATTCATGCTCGTCCGGCTTATAGGCCGTTTTGCAATTATGGCAGAGAACCCGCGTCAGACGCTGGGCGAATACGGAAATAATAGAGCCGGCAATCATGCCCGGTTTCATGCCAAGGTCGATAAGACGCGGAATGGCGCCGAATGAGTCATTGGTGTGAAGCGTCGTATAAACCTGGTGACCGGTCATGGCGGCCTTAAGGGCCATGTTCGCGGTTTCGCCGTCGCGGATTTCGCCGATGAAGATGATGTCCGGGTCCTGACGGAGCAAGGCCTTGATCCCTTCCGCGAATTCCAGCACGCCTTCGCGCACGTGGGTCTGGCGGATCATGCCGAGCGAATATTCGACCGGGTCTTCGAGTGTCTGGATGTTGACGTCGACCGTGTTGATCTCGTTCAACATAGAATAAAGCGATGTTGTTTTACCGGAGCCCGTCGGGCCGGTGACGATGATGATGCCTTCGGGTTTTTCCTGCGAGCGTTTGATCAGGTTCGTATTGTGCTCGCTGAAGCCAAGCTTGCTGAGCGGCATGATGCTGGCGCTCTTGTCGAGAACGCGGAGAACAATGTTTTCGCCGTGAACTGTCGGCAGCGATGAAACACGGAAATCTGCGACGCGGCCCGCGACGTCGAGACCGAACCGTCCGTCCTGCGCGCTCATCTTGTCGGCAATATTCATCTGCGACATGATCTTGATACGTTGCGAAATACCGCTCCAGTGCTGCTTGTGCAGGATCTGCGCGGTGAACATTTCACCGTCGAGACGATAACGAAGGCGCACGAAATTCTCTTCGGGTTCGAAGTGAAGATCGGATGCGCCCATCTTCACGGCCTCGAACAGCAATCCATTCACGAGCCGGACGATCGGGTGTGAATAGGCTTCATGTTCGCTCAGCGTGGCAATGTCTTTTTCGTCTTTATATTCCTCGAGCTCTTTCAGGATTGCGTTGATCGAGCTGGCGTAGCCGTAGGCGGCGTCGATTGCTTCCCCTAATATTTTAGCTGTCGTGACGAGCGGCTTGATCTGTGCGCCCTTGGGCAAAAATCTGCGGAGCGTGTCCAGCGCAACGACGTCATAGGGGTCGGCCATCGCGACGCGCACGTCGTTGCCGCTTTTTGAAATCGGCAGCATGTTGTATTTGAGCGCGACTTTTTTCTCGAGCAGTGCAAGCGCATCGCCATCGACGATGGTGTGCTTGGGATCGAACAGTTCAAAGCCGGACGATTCAGCGAGGAAGCGCGTTAGCACATCTTCGGTGATGAAGCCGAGTTCGACGAGAATTTCGCCGAGCATCTTGCCGCTGATTTTCTTTTCCTGAAGCGCGACGTTCAGTTGCGATTCAGTAATGAGGCCTTGCGCGACCATGCGGTCGCCCATGCGGCCTTTTTTACGGACTTCGCTGTCGGATTCTTCGGCCTTCTGCAGGTTGGATGAATAGGTTTTCAGCGCGCGGTTCTGGTCTCCACCCTGCTGACGGTATTGCACGGGCAGATTGGCGTCCGTTCCCGATATCGTTTCTGATTTTTTGGCCGTGGAATCGGCAGCAGACTTCGACGCAGCGGCTTTTTTCGCCTTGCTGTCCGGGTCCATAAGCTCCATTTCAAGACTTTCAATCGTCAGGTTGAGCTTGTTCTTTTTTGTGTCTTTATTATCAGGCGTCATTTTAAGGCATTTTGGGAGTTTGAATCAGAATTAATCCAATAATGTCATTTCAGCCTAAGCCTAAAAGGTTAACAAATTGAATATGTTAGGTTTTCATAACGCAACAGACCCTTATTTAATTTTATCTTTTAAGAGGCTGGAACAAAAGAGAATAAGGCGGTTGCAGAAATGCAAGATTCACACCAACAAAAAGAGCGCCCTAAGGCGCTCTTTTCATTGAATTGTTTATTTATGACTACTCGGCTGCGACAGCGATCTTGCTATCCTGGCGAGGCCAGCTGGAGAATTTCATAACTGATTCCGGAATGCCGCATACCGTTGTGCACAGGCGCGCCGTGACCAGATACGGGTCGGCGTTCGCGCCGGGGCGGCGGTCTTCGAAATAGCCATAGCCTTTCAGGGCGACGGGCTTCGGGATGCGGATCGAGCAGCCACGGTCTGCATCGCCAACACGGAACGTGTTGATGTCGCAGGTCTCGTGACGACCGGTCAGGCGCTCGTGATTGTTCGCGCCATAGAGCTTGATGTGCTCCTGATGCTTTTTCGAGAGCGCATCCGTGGCGGCCTTGATGGCGGCCTTCCCCTTCGCAGGGTCGCGGGTGTCGTTCGTCGAGAAGTTCGTGTGCATGCCGGTTCCGTTCCAGTCGCCTTTGACAGGCTTAACATCGAACGAGACGGTAACGCCGAAATCTTCCGCCACGCGGCAGAGGAGCCAGCGCGTCAGCCATGTTTCGTCGCACATCTTCAGCGCGCCCGCGTCTTCCTTGTTGTCGCCGCGGTAGCCGATCTGGAATTCCCACTGACCGGGCATAACTTCGGCGTTGATGCCGTAGAACAGCATGCCGGTTTGCAGCGCGAGTTTCGCGTGCTTCTCGACAACGTCACGGCCAAACACTTCATCCGCACCGACGCCGCAGTAGAATGGACCCTGCGGACGGGGGAAGCCATGTTCAGGCCAACCCAACGGGGTACGGCCTTTGAAGAAGGTATATTCCTGTTCGAAACCGCACCACGGATCCTGCTTCGCCGCGCCTGCATCGAGAACGGCGCGAAGTTGCGCGCGCGAATTCGATTCATGGGGCGTACCGTCGGGGTTGAAAACCTCGCACATGACAAGCCAGTTGCCTTCGCCGCGAACCGGGTCCGCAATGAAATGCGCGGGCTGCAAAATGCAGTCCGAGTCGTGGCCTACGGCTTGTTCTGTCGAGGAGCCGTCAAAGCTCCACTCAGGAAAATCTTCTATTTTCGGGTTTTTTCCAACTTTTACGGCTTTCGCTTTTGAGCGCATAAAACGGGTAGGCTTCGCCCCGTCCAGCCAAATATATTCAGCTAATCCAAACGACATTCCTGTCCTCCTAAAAGGGTTAAGGTGAATTTGTGATAATCATGCACGCTAATCCTTTTGACGGCTTTTGCAAGGGAAAAAGCGCCTGTTATTCCTGCTATGTCTGAATAGTTGTACCCGGTGGAACTACTATGCCGCTGGTTGGTTGTGTACTCAGGACATTCTGCGAAAATACGACACAACCCGACGAATAGAGAAGCGGTAAAATGCGCCATCTAGTTCTTTCCTCTCTTATATCCCTCCTCCTCTTTCATACGATCCCGGCTTTCGCGGCCTGCTCGTCGCCTGCGGCCGTCGCGGGGACCCGCGAATGGTTTTCCGGCACCTCGGAATTCAAGCTTTGCGACGGGACGAACTGGGACGTGATCGAATTGGACAGTGTCGACCTCGGAGCGTGCTCGCCGGCGGCCAGCCGTGAATGGGACACGACCCTGAAGGCCTACAAATTCTGCAATGCCTCCGGACAATACAGACGAATTAATTGTCTTGAGACCGGACTTGTCGGTCACTGGAAGTTAAATGAAACCAGCGGCCCAACAGCCGTAGATTCATCGGGTAACGGCAATGACGGCACATTTACCAACAGCCCGACACCTACAACCGGCCAGGTTGGAGGCGCACTCGAGTTTAGCGGCGACACAGGCGCAACCGCTACGAACGACCGCGTGGCTATCGCCGATCCTGCGAGCGGCATCCTTGATTTTGGCAGCAATTCATTCAGCTACGGCCTGTGGGTTTACGCCACAGGATCGGCAGGAAATTACGACATGCCATTGTCCAAGGGCGGCGGCAACATAACAAACCCGGGTTACGACCTGGAGTTCGGGGCCGGCTCCTGGGTTTCCTATATATGTGATGGCGATGAATGTCATACCCGTACAGTCAGTGCCGCCCCGATTCTAAATACCTGGACGCACATCATGATTGTCATTGATCGTACAGGTAACACGCATGGAATTTATGTTAACGGCTCCCTGCTTTCAGCCGCGGCCATCCCCGGGACTTTCGGCTCTCTCTCGAACACGAGAGCCGTCAATATCGGTTCCGGCAATCTGGGTGGAAACCCTTTTCTCGGAAAGGTTGACGATGTGCGCATCTATAACCGCGCCCTGAGTGCCCCCGAAGTTCTTGCGCTTACCTACGGCGGACCCGCCTGCACCAGTTATGGCGCATGCGCTGCAGAAGCACAGAAATATTACGACGTAACCAATGGCGCTCTCTGGTGCGACGGCGGTTATTTACGCGCTATCAAGTCGCAGTAGCTTCTAAATTTTAAATGTCTGTCCGGGTTTCGCCAGCGGCGCAACCTCTTCCGGGTCCGCACCCTTCAGGCCGAGTGCCTTTTCGTAGTCGCCGGACAGATCGCCTTTTGCCTGCGGATTTACAGAGCCCACCTCATAGGAAATCGGTATCGCGCCCGAAGGCGTCGATGGCGATCCATCATAAGATTGCGGGCGCATATATTTCTTCTGCTCCTCTTCCGCATCCAGTTCCGCTTTGCTCTTGCCAGGAGGATTCTTTTTTCGTTCTTCTTTTTCCGCGTTAAGTTTTCTGGTCAGCTCTTCCTGTTCCGCGAGTTCTTTCTTGTAGAGCTCGCTTGGCCCGCGAGGTTCGGCCAAGGTCTTTTGACGCTTTTCTTCCTCTAGCCTTTGGGCTTCCTCATCCTTTTTTAACGCATCCGGGCTTGACCCGCCGCCATTGAAACCTTTTAAAAATCCCTTTTCTGCTTTTCCGGTCGTCTCATCGACCTTATTTTGGATGCCACGCTGGGCTTCGCGCGTTTTCTGGTCCAGCTTGCGCTGTGCCGCGCCGGTGGGATCCTGCGCGTCACGCAAATTCTGCTCGCTAACGCCGGTCTCCTTCAGGGCCTTTTGTTTCGCGGCTTCCTTCGCGTCGCGTGTCGCCTTGTCTACGATTTGATCCTTAAGCCTCTCAGCTGCCCTGCCCAAACCAAAAAAATCATCCGCCATAATTTATCTCCTTACGATTACCGCCAAGAGATTTATGCTTTCACAAAACTATTAAGTTAATATTAAGTAGCAGCTATGGCCGTTAAGGATTGAGAGCGGCCTCGACCTGCTTTTCGAGCATATGATTATCCTGTCGGCGGATGTGATTTATAAAAAGCCGAAACACCACAATATCGAGGTTCATACCCTCGTGGCGGGATAATCTAGCTTGATTAAGGGAAATGGCGCGCCCGAAGAGATTCGAACTCCTAACCTTCTGATCCGTAGTCAGATGCTCTATCCGTTGAGCTACGGGCGCATGGTGCTTTGTAAATAAGGCTTAAAGCGGAGCAGACCATACTTGAAAGAAAAAACGAATGCAAGCAATCCGGCAGGGCCTTATTCGGGCTCAAACTTTTGAAGATTCACACAAATCTATGCACAACCCTGCTCAGGGTGCTTGACTCCACCTGTTCCAGAGGCGATGCTGGCAGGGGTTGACTTTTATAGCGAGTAGCTTTCAAATCTCCTGCATTATATAAAACCATTACGTATTGAATTTTTAGGATGTCCAGAAACATGACCTTCCGGAACGTTTTCGCCCTGACGCTGGGCCTCGTGGCCTGCTCGGGCCTGACGGCTTCTTTGGCGCACGCGCAGCAGCCTGTCTCCAGGCCTATCGAGATCAACGCCTATCCGATGAATGATCAGCTTAAATCGCAGATCTACAGCAAGCCCGCGCAGATGCAGGACATCTCGCCCGAACAGGTCCGCGGCAAAACATATTTCGAACCCACATCGACCATCGTCACGCAGAAGGTCAATGACCTGTCGACCGATCTCGACACACTGCAAGGTAAAGTCGCTATGCTTTCCGCCAACCTCAACGCGCTCCAGCGCGAGGGCGAAGGTAAGGCTGCTGAATATTACGCAGCTGTCGCCACGATCAACACGCAATTACAAGCCGGCACCACGCCCGGCAACCCGCGCCTCCTCAAGCGCGTCAGCCTTGCTGAAAGCAGCCTTGAGAATCTTGGCTCTTCTGTCGCCACGCTGAACCAGCTCGCCGCTGAAGCCGCCACGACATCTTCCGAAGCGTCTTACCTGTTAGAGGCCGTCCGCGCCGCTTACGGTCTCTCGGGCGCAATCGAGGAAGACCATGTCCGTCTCTCCGAACTTGAAGACGGCGTCAACAACACGATGGTGATTATCGAGCGCCTGCTGAACAATGTAAACGATGACATTACACGCACGACGACATACTTAAGCTCCGAGCGTAATAACCTCCGCACGCTCGCCCTCGCCGTTTCGAATGGCGACCTGTACGGCAAATCGCTTTCCAACCGTCCGTTCTCGTCGGTTGCGACAGAGGCTTCGGCTGATGCGTCGATGCCTGTCACCGCCGGCTCGCCTGGTCTGATGGGCGGCAATGGCAGCTATGGCCGCCAGGCTGCGCCGCTTTCGGGTCCGCGCCCGCTGGTCAAAATCAAATTCGACCAGGCCAACGTGAATTACGAAGAGCCGGTCTATGTCGCCGTCAACGAAGCGCTGCAGCGTTACCCCGATGCACGCTTTGATCTCGTCGCCGTGCATCCTGCGAATGGAAATGCCGCCGAGGTCGCAATCGAAAGCACCAAGGCGCGTCGCAACGCCGAGAAAGTCCTGCGCACCCTCACCCAGATGGGCCTGCCGCTCGACCGTATCGACCTCTCGCACAAGCAGAGCCCGGATGCGTCTTCGAACGAAGTTCACCTCTATATCCATTGAGTTTGCTAATTTCCCCCTGTCCTTTTATAGAAGGGCTGCGGTGTCCCCGTAGCTCAGCTGGATAGAGCACAGGTTTCCTAAACCTGGGGCCGGAGGTTCAAATCCTCTCGGGGACGCCAATTAACTAAGATTTCGCCAATTTGAACCTCCTTTTTAAAAGATAGCGCGGCAAAGCCGCGTGGGGTTCAAATCCTCTCGGGGACGCCAATTCCCTGTATCCCTTATTTAATCTTGATTTATGCACTCAAAAGCTTAGGATGCCCGGCACGGAATAATATATGCAAAACGAAACGCCCGATAACATGGAACAGGCCGGCTCCGATCAAAACGTGATCGTACGCCTCGCCCGCGATGAGCGCGAGATCGAAGAGGCCCAGCGCCTCCGCTACCGCGTGTTCTATGAAGAGCTGGCGGCGACGGCGGACAAGGAAATGGCGCTGGTGCGCCTCGACCGCGACGACTTCGACAAATACGCCGATCACCTCGTGGTCACCGACGAACGCCGTCCTGCCGGCGACCGCATTGTCGGCACCTACCGCCTGCTCCGCCGCGAACTGGCGATGAAATTCGGCGGGTTCTACAGCAGCACCGAATTCGACATTGCACCGCTTCTGAACTCAGGTCACTCGCTGCTCGAGCTCGGACGCTCCTGCGTAATGCCGGAATACCGCACGCGCCCGGTCCTGCAATTGCTCTGGCAGGGTATCGCCGATTACATGACCGATCACAAAATCGACCTGCTGTTCGGTTGCGCCTCGTTGCATGGCACCGACATCAAGAACATTTCGACGCCGCTGTCATACCTGCATCACTATCACCTAGCGCCGGAATATCTACGCCCGCGCGCGCTGAAGGGCCGCTACATCAACATGAACATCATCCCGAAGGAAGATATCGACCGCAAGCGCGCCTTCGCCAAGCTGCCGCCGCTGATCAAGGGATACCTCCGTGTCGGCGCGACAATCGGCGACGGCGCCGTGATCGATGAACAATTCAACACCACCGACGTCTGCATCCTGATGCAGACCAACATGGTCAGCAGCCGTTACCGCAAGCATTACGAACGCAAAATTCAAAAATCGCTTTCGGGCGAGAGTAATGTCGAACAGTTTTCACCGCTGCCCAAAGAGCGCGGCGACGATGAGCTCATTTAAAGCTTCCCTTAAAATGCTGGCTTTTGTTTTGTGGTCGATTGTACTCGTGCCGCCGCAAATGCTGATCCTCGCATTTCACAAGGGCAAGCACGCTTACGCTATTCCGTTTCTCTGGGAGAACGGCGTGCGCACGATTTTTCAAATCCGATATACCATCGAAGGCGTTCCGCTGCGCGGCCACCAGGTTTTCTACATGTCGAACCATCTTTCCTATCTCGATGTGCCCCTGCTCGGCAGTATCCTGCGTGCGTCCTTCGTCGCCAAAAGCGAAGTCGAAAAATGGCCTGTCTTCGGTTTTCTTTCGAAACTCCAGCAGACGGAATTCATCGAGAGAAAAAGAACTTCGATTGGCCGCGAAACCGGAAAGCTCGCTGAAAAAATTGCGAACGGCCGCAGCCTGATCCTTTTCCCCGAGGGGACATCCACCAGCGGCTATGAAGTTTTTCCGTTCAAATCGAGTTTGTTTACGCTCGCATTGGGGAGCGGCAACGAAGATATTTTCCTGCAGCCTGTCACGATCAGTCTTTTGAAAGTGAACGGCGAAACACCACAGACGAAAGATGAGCGCGACCTGTATGCGTGGCCGCTCGATCTCGACATGGAACTGCCGCCGCACCTGTTCCGTTTCGCCAAAACATCGGGCGCGGATTTGCGTGTGACCTTCCACCCGCCCGTGCGCGCCCGCGATTTCACCGACAGAAAAGTGCTTGCCAAAACCTGTCATGACAGCGTAAGCAATGGGCTGAAAGCCGCCTAGAGCGGACGAGATAAAGGGAAGAAGATCATGGCTAATTTCACACCGCAAGAAATCACCCGCCTGCAGGCCTATATGCAGACGACGTTCAACAACCCTAATATCTACCTGAAACCGCGTAAAAGCGGCGATTCCGTCGAAGTCGACATCAACGGCGAATTCATCGGCACCATCTACAAAGACGAGGAAGACGGCGAAACGTCCTATGATTTCAACATGGCGATTCTCGATATCGACCTCCCAGGGTCGAAAGCGGCCTGATTTAACTCAAAAAACCCTTATTTTCCAAACTCTTTGCCAGCAACGGCTGTAATTTGCTAAAATTACAGAAGCGGTCATTTGACCTTCGACGGGGCGGCTTTGAGATTTTTCGCAGTTTTATTCCTGTTTTCAGGGGTTTTTGCAGTCATGGCGCCTGCCGTCCCTGCCCATGCCGCTGAACAACTCGGTTTCGGCGCTAAAATCGGGGACAGCTCCCGCCTTGCTCTCAGCCGCTATCTACAGCGCGACATTTCAGACGGCCTGTTGATCGCACCCGTGGATCTCAATGAGGACGGGCTGGATGAGTTCATCGTGCATGACAAGAACTGCGGCAAGATATCCTCGCCCTGCAGCTTCATGATCCTCTCGGAAAACGAGAGCAGCATTCAAAAACTCGGCGATATCCCTGCCCGTGCGCTCGCGCTCGGCAATGACCATACGAAGGGCGTTCGCAGCCTGCTGGCTTATCAAAGCACGGTGAATGATTACAATTACACGGTTTATGTATGGGAACCCAATCAGGGCCAGTATATAATGGCAGGGCAAAAATGATCATGATGCCGCGCCATTCCCGCTTCTCTTTTTTCAGCCTGAAAATTATTCTCGGCGTTGTTTTCTGTTTCATGATTTTTGCCGTGAACCAGGCGCAAGCCGGATGTTTCGCAGGCGTTCCCTGTATCGTTCCCGCAACACCGAACCTTCCGCTCTTCCGGGGCGATGGTCCGACCGCTCCTGGTGCGCCCAACCAGCCGAAAGCCACCGGCGGCGGCGTCTGCATACCCACCAACAACCCTGCACCCGGCTGCACCTGCGACGCCGATTTCATGAACCAGATTTACGCCCGCGCGTGGCTGGAATCCCAGCGCGACATGATCAAGGCGCAGGTCCTGATCCGCAAACCGGATTCAATTCTGGAATACACCTGCTTCAACCAGTTTAACGACCTGGCCGTTGAACGCGCGGCGCCGCTTTTCTCGGAGACTGAGCGTTGGACCGGCAGCGGCAGCACCCCTCCCAGCCTCGGCCTTAACCCGGCCGAACTTTTCGGAGATGCATACAATATTCTTCCTGAGGATCTCCAGGCGTTCGCCGACGCAGGCTCAGGTGAGATTGATGTCTCAGCCCTCCTCACCGAGCTTCTTCAAAAGTTCATGACGCCTCAGGGTTTTATCGGTTTAACAGGACCCGGTTTCCTCGGCGGCATGTTGTGTATGCCGCACCACGTACCGATCACCAGCAACTGGCTTATCGGCTGGATCAACTGGTTCCCCGTTCCCTGCGTGGGCATAAATGTTTATATGGGCCCCGACAGGCTCGCCACTTCGCTTGAGGGTCTCGTGCGGACGAGTCTCAGAAATTACATCGACCAGAATTTCAGCCACAGGTTTCTGGGTGGCGCGGCGACCTCTCTGGACTATATCGAGATCAGCGGCGCGGGCGGTTACAACTGCAATTTCATGGACCAGGTTTATTTCCTGTCGAAATGCACAGACATCGTGACCGATGACCGCTTCTGGAAGTTTTCGGAACTCATCGATGTTGATCCGCGGGTTCTGCCCGAGATGTGCACAGGCGGTACGAAGATTACGCAGGACATG
>Ga0138256_10001915_pt1 | contig 22400 bp, 6 predicted proteins | sample KNB2016incub_MG_FD_105486 | JGI IMG/M metagenome (GOLD analysis project Ga0138256, IMG submission 105486) | Active sludge microbial communities from wastewater in Klosterneuburg, Austria - KNB2014incub_MG | ecosystem: Engineered > WWTP > Activated sludge > Unclassified | place: Austria... | reverse complement strand
TATCAACTTCGCCATTAATTATATATGACCCCGTAGGACATTGACAGTTTTGGCTTTTTAATTGAATGTTAAAAATAAACAAAATACCAATAAATAATATAGTCTTGAATTGATTAAAATTTTTAATTTGATTAAGTTGTGCACATATAGTGCTTATAATTTGTGTTACTGTTTTAAAATAAGTTTTCATAAAATTAAATTTATGGTATAAAAGAAAATATGCTCATATCATATGAGCTATTAGAATTCGTCATTCCGGCTATTAAAGCCTTATCGGCATGTTTGTAAAGGATCAGCTTCCTTCGTCATTGCGCATTTCTGATGGTGTTAAATAATACAATATATTGTATTATTAGACTTAGATTCAATTATCAATTAATTAATCTAAACAAATTACTTTACGAAGATAGTACAAAGCATTTATAAATGTAAATAAAATACAACATTTAACTAAAAAATCAGTGTAAACCCTTAGGAATTAGATACAAAATTCAGGGAATTCACTGATTGAATGGTTTTTACTATTTCATTAATTCTTTAGATCAATTTAGTGCACGAATGAGGAGTAATTCAATGTCCTAATTCTAGATTATTGGAAATAATTGTGTTTGGAGGTATTATCATCTCTAATCCAATCATTTTACCTCGTTTGTTATTAATATCCCAATTGATGAATTCCGTTAAATTGTTAGATTACGAGGTTATCTATGCCCTACCATGAACTCTATATGAACTCTATATGAACCATCTATCAAGTAACTATCCAGTAACTAAGGTGTCTGTTAAAATGGGTCAGAATCATTTTCTGGGGTGTAAGGCATTTTATAATACCTATTGATTTTGTAAAACTAAGACAACGTAGACTAAGGAATTTCATGCACTAATTACATATAGAACTAGATGATCTCTCGTAGAATTGGTACTGGCATAGTGTAGCAATAGTGCAATAATAAGAGTATTTGTCTTATGGTTGTCTCAATGTTGTCATAATGTTGTCTAGATTGAACATAAGACAACATCAAAATAAATATCTAAAAATAGCATTAATAGAAAGCTTCATTTGTAAACCTCCCACCCCATTTTTTTGCGCCTAATGCCAGTTTCGGAACATAAATTAATTGCCTTCAAGTATTTAGTATTTAACGAAAAATCCAGAAATAATATTTGCCGTAGGCATTAGACAATAAACCCTCCTTGGCTAAAATAAAACTACTCTTATTCAATCCATGTAAAGCTATTCACCTCAATTCATGGTATCAGGCAGTGTCTAATCGCATCGCATATAAATCGATCATTCTTGAGCGAATGTAAAACTATCGGCTATGAATGAAACGTCTCGTTTTTAAGACTTCACCAGTTTGCTTTTGTAGCCACTTTTGTTTTATTTAGGCAATTCATTATTTTCTAAAATTCTTTCTCCTAGTATTACGACTTGTTTTCTATAAAAACAAAGTCTGATAATGGCTCAAAATGTAGCATTCCAATAACTAAGATGAAAACATTTGATTTACGAATAGTAGGATCTGCTTTTCGTTGACACATATTTAAAATTTATCAATTTGAAACCCAATTTTAAAGCTAAACCACTAAGCTTTATATAGTTTCAAGTATATCTGAACTACTTCAAAGCTATAATTATTCTAATGTTTTGAATAGCTAACTAAGTGTAATGAATTAAGCATTTCAGTACACCGATGAAAATAAATTAATCTCAAATACTTAGTTCTGAAAATAGACCTATCAAATTTAGCTACTCTTCTTCATTATCATCATAAAAAATCGGATCCAACATAGGCAAGCCAATCCAAATACTCTCCTCCTGACTTACTGACATCATACGCATAAATCCTCCAGATGATTTTGCTATTTGTTCAGCATAGGATATGTAACTATTATATAACTGAGATGCTACTGAAATGGGTAACTTTGGAAGTATGTAATTTAATTTACTTAATTCCCCGCTTAAAACCTTGTTCCGGGCTTCAGTTTCTTTAGGTAAAGAAGCAATAAGTGCATCCAGTTTCATTCTAAAATCCTGTTCCAACTGCTGAAACAATGGCTTTAGATCAAAATGATGTGCGTAGGCTCTTATTTTGACAATTTTTTCGGCCCATTCTTTTTCGGTTAGATCAATTGTTCCATCAGCACCTGAAATCAGTACAGCTATGGCTGGAAAAGCATCTATAATAAGTTGCAACTCTTGCGAACTCAATGACTTAAATACAGAACTAACATTCATTGTGTAATCATTTAGAACCCAAATGTACTAAAAGCTTTGTTTTGTACCAATCAAAAATTAAAAAAACAAATATAAAATATACTCATACGACGAAGCTACTAATATCTTTGTGGCAAAACCAGCTTGTGTCTGAACAACATTTATTATTTGAGACTACTGTAGTTACGCCCTTAATGGAACAATACAATTCATTAAAGGCCAAACACCCCGATGCTATTTTACTTTATAGAGTAGGTGATTTTTATGAAACATTTGGGAGTGATGCTATTACCACTTCCGAAGTATTAGGCATAGTGCTTACAAAACGAAATAATGGTGGCTCAACCATTGAACTAGCAGGTTTTCCTTTCCATGCTTTAGATGCCTATTTGCCTAAATTAGTTAAAGCTGGATATCGAGTTGCCATTTGTGAGCAACTTGAGAAACCAAGTAAAGGTAAAAAAATTGTAAAAAGAGGCATTACAGATGTAATAACCCCAGGTGTAACCCTTGACAATAAATTATTAGATCAAAAAAGGAATAATTTTCTAGCAGCCGTTTTTGTTGGCGACATGAATCATATAGGTGTTTCATTTGTAGATATTTCAACAGGTTAATTCTATCTAGCAGAAGGACAACAAGAGTATATTAATAAACTGCTCCAAAATTTTCAGCCATCAGAGATACTTTATTCACGATCCAAAAAATTGATATTTGATCAATTGTTTTCTGAACAATATTACGCTTACGCTTTGGAAGATTGGATATTAACATCTGAATATACTACAAAAAAATTACTACACCATTTTCAGGTTAGCAATTTAAAAGGATTCGGAATTGAAAATCAAATCTTTGGACAAATTGCTGCTGGCGCCATTTTACATTATCTCGAATCCACTGAAAATCACAATCCAAAACATCTATCGCAAATTAGTAGACTGATCAATGAAGATTTTGTTTGGATGGATCGGTTTACCATTAGAAATTTAGAGTTAGTTGAACCTTTGCACCTAGAAGGTAAATCTTTAATTCAAGTACTGGATGAGACGTTTACAGCTATGGGTTCTAGATTACTTAGAAAATGGATCTTAATGCCTTTATTGGATATTAAAAAAATTCAACAAAGACTGGATGCTGTAAGTACCATTAATTCAAATCAAGACCTTAGTGATTTAATTAAAGAAAAATTAAAATCTTTTGGTGACTTAGAACGATTGGTTTCAAAAATTCCGTTACGTAGAATCAACCCAAGAGAGCTGATTCATATTCAAAATACTTTAAGTCGTATCAATCCAATTAAAACGGCTCTGTACCACCAAACCGATCCTTTATTGAAAGGATTAGCGGATAGATTAGATTTGTGTTCCGATTTATACGCTAAAATTGAATCCCAATTATTGCCTGAAGCCCCTAATGCTATAAATAAAGGTGGAATTTTTAAAGATGGGTGGAACTCAGAATTGGATGAGTTAAGATATGTCCTAAAAAACAGTAAAGACTTATTACTGGATATTCAAAAACAAGAAGTGATCAATACAGGAATTACGAACTTAAAAATAGGATATAATTCAGTATTTGGTTACTTCCTTGAGGTCACCAATAAATATAAAAATCAAGGATTAATTCCTGATCACTGGGTTCGCAAACAAACCATGTCCACTGGTGAACGATATGTGACTGATGAATTAAAGAAATTAGAATCAAAAATACTTGGAGCCGAAGAACGAATCCTCACCATAGAAGAAGAATTATTCAATCAATTAGTAAATGACCTTCAAGAATACATGCTTCCATTACAACAAAATGCACATGTCATTGCAAGTTTGGATTGTTTATTAAGTTTCTCAATTACTGCTATAAAATACAATTACAACAAGCCTGAAATTCATGATGGTTTTAGTATAGAAATTATTGAAGGCCGCCATCCTGTTATCGAACGACAGTTGCCTGAAGGAGAATTTTATATTCCCAATGATTTATATCTAGATCAAGACACCCAACAGATACTGATGATTACCGGTCCAAATATGTCAGGTAAATCAGCCATCCTCAGACAAACTGCGGTGATTTGTCTCATGACTCAAATAGGTTCTTTTGTTCCTGTATCAAAAGCTTCCATTGGATTAATAGATAGATTATATACTCGTGTAGGAGCTAGCGATAATATTTCATCCGGCGAATCAACCTTCATGGTTGAAATGAATGAAACAGCCTCAATATTGAATAACTTATCTGAAAGATCATTGATTCTTCTTGACGAAATCGGAAGAGGCACAAGCACTTACGATGGAATATCTATTGCCTGGTCCATTGCAGAATATATTCATCAACATCAGAACAAAAGAGCAAAAACACTTTTTGCAACCCACTATCATGAATTGAATGAATTATCTACATTATATCCAAGAATAAAAAACTTTCATGTTGCAACACAAGAAATCAATAAGAAAGTTATTTTTTTACGAAAATTAATTCCGGGTGGAAGTGAGCATTCATTTGGTATTCATGTGGCAAAAATGGCAGGCATGCCCGAAGAAATTATTCGAAGAGCAGAAATGATCTTAATTGAATTGGAAGCACAACGTTCCCAAAGTTCTTCTGAGGCAAATATAAAATCCAACTTGACAACATTCGAAATCAAATCCACCACATCCCAAAGTGAACAAGAACATTGGATTTTAGATCAACTTAAACACATCGACATACAAACCATGTCTCCAGTTGAATGCTTGATGAAGCTTTTGGAATGGAAAGCAAAATTGTAAATAAATTTTAATATTGCACAAAAAAAAAGGAAGTGCTTCATAACGAAGCACTTCCTAGCTAAACCGATTAATTAACAATGATTATTTTGATAGGATCATCTTCTTGGTACTTACTAATGAAGATGTTTCTAAAGTATAATAGAATACACCATTTCCACTAGCAAAATCATTTTTATCTATTGAGATGACATTCAAACCTGAATGGGCATCAATTTGCTTGATCAACAATAATTTTCCTGATATGTCATGAATTTTCAAGAAAACACGCTCAGAAGCAGGAGATTGAAACGCAATGTTTGTTTTCTCAGAGAATGGATTTGGTGTATTTTGATATAATTCAAACTTAGCCAAACTTTGATGTGAGGTTCTTTCTCGCAATTGTATATTCAATACATCCAATTCTTGAGTATAAGATTCAGTAGCTAAAAATTCTGAAGACAAATTAAATACTTCGCTAGCATTCACTGCTCCCATTTTAGATTTCACAACGATATAAAATAAAGGTGCTGAACTAGTTGTAACTCCTTGATTTGAATTCCAACTCATATGTATCATTCCTTTTTGAACATCTGTCAATCCAAGATTGGATTCATTCATGGTCATTGCTCCAGAAGTAATTTTAATAAACTCTACTTGATTTTGATTAAAAGTCCAACTCATTTGAAATCCAACAATGGTATTATTCCATTTACCATATACCGGAATGGCAATTTCTGAAGCAGCTTCTAGGTCTTTATTTTCCAATTCGAAGAAAATATTTCCAGCTGTACGAGTTTGGGAAGCTAGTGCTAAGTTTGTTTTTGCAGAAGCATTTAAGTCACCAATTTTAACAGCTATAAAATCATTTTCTTTCATTTCACCTTGCAAATTATCAATGTGAATTTTTTCATCCCAACCATTATTCATCCAAGGATTATTATTATCTTGAAATTCAAATTTCTTATTAATAAATCTCCAAGATTTTTGTTCGTTTTTAAATGTATTGGTAACACCTAATATTAATTTTCGCAATTCTACAATATCTGCAGCGGTTATTGATTTTGAATTATTCACATCTGCAGCTATATATTTAAGCGGAGTATTAAACTTACTTAATCCAAGTATATGTTTTTGAATAACAACGATATCTGCTGTTGTAATACCATTTAAAGCATCATCATTTTTTGCTGGCACCAAGTCATAAGCCTCTCCTTCTGCAAGGTCAATAAATGAATAATTTCCTTCGTCCGGTGTATTCAAATCCCCTAGTTTACTTGTAGTCTTTATTAAATCAATTGTTGCATTCTTCAAAGGCGCATTAGTAGGCGCATAAACCAATCCAGATACCATTCCTCCACTTAATTTGTTAGGACAAATATTTCCTGAATTGTCTTGAAGTGTTAGCTTAGTTATACAAAAATCTTGCAATCCTTCTTCATCTGTTACATACATCCTTATCGTGGTATCCCTTGAAACACCATTTGGTATATCTGAACACTTAAATGTTCTTGTTGTATCATTTACATTTGATGTAAATGAGAATCGAAGTTTTGATCTAGGAGTACAATTATCTGAACTTGCACTATTTGGATTTGTATTTTCATCAAAATCCTTAGCTTTAACTGTAACCATACCATTCGTTGCCATAACAACAGTGATTAATCCAGTTCTACACACCGGACTTGGTACTTTACAATCTCTTATTTGGAATATTTGATCTCCGGTAGCTGTGTTACCACAAGCATCCGTCACTGACCAACGAACTCTATGAGTACCCGTTCTATAAGTTCCTGATGCTACTTTACCAGTACCATTAACATCAATTGAATTGTTATTATCAAAATCAATTGCAAATGTCCATTTTAATAAAGTCGAATCAGTACAATCATCTGTTGCCTCACCAAATAGACTTACAAAAGCACTACATGTATTATCATCTGCACACAAATCTTTTCGTGTAGTTGTAGCAGTTGTTAATGTCGGTTTAACCTTATTTTCAACTTTTATTAATTGATCTTTGGTCCACACACCATTTGAATTATTTGAATTCACATCATAAAGACACCAATCTATAACTCTCCAGTGACGGATTATCTTTATACAAAATCCTTCAACACTAAAGAATTTCTCATCATCGTATCCTGCAATAATGTTTGCACATGGTTTTGCTGGCCAGGTTGGTTTACCTGTAATATCCGGATTAGCATCAGCCAAAATACATCCATTTATAGTAATTTCATTTGGAAATGTAATCTGATTTAATGTCAACGGATTTGGGTCAATTATAGTTATAATTTGGTCACAAAGATCAAATCGTCCACCGGCATCTTGCGCTCTCCAATGTCTGGTGATGATTCCTGTTTTGCATCTAAATCCAGTAGAATCATCTTTGTAGTTAATGATTACATTAGAACAGTTATCAGTTGCTGTAGCTCTGCCCATAATTGTCAAATCATAAATATCAGTGGTACAACCAACTGTTTTATTAGATGGACAAGTAATCTTTGGTGCAATTTTATCTTGAACAGTAACAGACACCATACACTCATTATAATTACCTGATTTATCTATAACTCTAAGAACGACCATGATAGGACTTAGATTAACATCTTCACAACAGAATGTTACAGAATTTCCAAAACTTGTACTACCCAAAACATTACAATTATCAGACACTCTTCGAACTAATATTGAATCTAAAGCACAATTATCAAAACTTCCTTCATTAAATGAATTCGCAAAAACTTTCGCAGTTCCGCTATCACCAAGAGTTACAACTGTGTGTTCATCACAAACAGCAACTGGATCTAAATTATCTTCAATAATAACTTCAACTGTACATTTTGTTGAATTACCACAAGCATCTGTTACTGTATATCTTACCCAAGATGTATCCGCTGGCAATCCTGAAATTCTTACTTTACCATTAGCGAGATAAGTCACCCCTTCTGTTCTGAAATCACCATCCTCAGGTGTACCATCAGGTCCAGCCTTCTTATAGGAAACAGCAAGCGTTGTACTAGAACAATCAAAAATATTAGTAGGACCATTTACAACAGCGGTACCACTACATGAATAATAATCCATTGGGAAAACAATATAGTTTTCAGAACATGAAATAACAGGAGCTTTAGTATCCTCTACTTTTATTAACTGGTTGCATTCAATATATCTACCAGAACACCAATCAAAAATTTTCCAATTTCTAAATATTTTAAATGAACTTCCACAAACTGGAATTTTTAAATCTCTATAAGTCACAGCTAAATGATCGCAATTCACATTTGTTGGGAATCCAGTACCCTTCCAAATTAAAACACCATTTGAATTGTAGTAATCATAAGGTGATGGATTACCATTATCTAAAGCATTCCATCCAGCAGGATATGGTCCTGAAGCAGGTTCAATGGAATCACATTTTAAATATGGATTTTGGATTCCATCATAACTTAATGGGCATCTTACACTATCCAAACTTCCTTGTTGTACAATGATTGTTTCATTGCAATTTGTTGCATTCCCTTTACAATCTTTAGCAGTCCAATATCTTACAGTTGATGCATAAACAGGCTGGTTACATCCAAATTTAGTATACACATCAGTATAACATAATTCAACTGCACAACATAAGTCAAAGCCTGTAACAGAATAACAATTTTCTTTCCCAGGGATAGCGACAACTGTTGCAGTAATAGGCACAGGAAATCCAATTCTTGGATTCAATGGAGATGCATCTTCATCACATCTTACAGTATCAGGTATGGTACTACATAATAATGAAGGAATATATTTATCTTCGATATTAATATATCCCCAACAAGCAATACCAGAACATAAATGCTTTACATAAACACGTAATTTTTTTCCAAGATGTGAATAATTAACAATATCATTTGGCACAACGGAACCATCTACATTGTATACTATAACATCATAAGAATCATCAGGATATTCATTACCTTCTATCATAGTAGAAGGAGTAATTAACGCCTGACAATTGCCATCGAGTGATACGTTTACCAAATCATCACAAGCTAATGATAGGTCACCTTCGATAACAACTTGTCTTATTAATGAAGTGTTCGTTAGGATATCTAATGCACGAATAAAAAATATTCCTGCGGAACTACCCCAATTAACTGTAACAGAAGTTGTTGTAGAAGAAGCAATAGTTCCACCTCCTAATACAGTAAAGGTCCATGGATTAGCTCCTGGTGTTGTGACATCATAGATAACACTTGTAGCACTTCTACAAACACTGGTGTCAGTGCCAAAACGTGCAACTAAGGTTTGGGCGAACATTGCATTGCCCATGAATAAACAAACCAACACTAATATTATGTTTGAATTTGTTTTTGAAATCATCTTATTCATAAGATATTTTTTAATTTGTATTAATTGTCTCATGTTAATTCTATTTTCTTGATGCTAATTAATTTAGTTTAAAATCGGTTTAGTAAGGGATTAAACCGGAAACTCAAGAGTTTCCGGTTATGCCCAATTATCCAAGAACCGTTTATCGTATAACTACCATTTTACGTGTAGCAATAAATTCCTTTGTATCTAATTGATAATACAATACACCCGATTGAGATGGATTAATATTAACCTCTGCAGAATTAACTCCTTTCTTTCCAGTCAAATAATTCGATTCAATGAGCTTACCAGACAAATCAAAAATGCTTAATTTAACAGATTCATCGGCTGGCAATCGATAATAAATCGTTGTTTTACCACTGAAAGGATTTGGAATATTTTGATATAATTCATAAGTAGCACTGCTTGCTTTTTTATTTCTAAGCAACAATGTAATGTTAGCATCAGTACTGTTAGTATAGAATTCAGGAGCCATGTTTTGTGCATGTAACTGAATTACATTTGGATTTAACTCACCATTAATTTTACCAGTAAACACCAAATAGAATAAAGGCTCAGTAGTCACTATATTGGTTTCAACATTTGTGCTCCATGACATTCTGATACTTCCATTATTTGCTTTGTAATTCGATTGATCCATAACAATTTGACTAGATTCAATTCTTTCAAATGATAATACGTTCGCATCAAAACCTAATTCAAATTGCATCCCTTCAACTTCATTCCAAGAAGTAGAAGTATAAAATGGAATTCTTATTTCTTGATCTAATTGAACCGGAGATAATTCCATTTCAAATCCACAAATTTCGTTTGTACGCTGACCAGCATGATTCAATGAACCTGTATTAGCCTCTCCTGTCACATCACCAATCTTTACCGCTACAAAATTATTTTCAAGCATTGGTTTAGACATTTGATTTATTTTAATAAAATTCGGAAAATCAAATGGGTTAGAAGGATCAAATTTAAATCCAGCATCTACAAATGTCCATGATGGGCTATTTTGAAAAGTTGGAGTTACGCCTAAAATTAATTTTCTAATATCAGAAATATCTTTAGCAGTAATAGATTTTGAAATATTTACATCAGCCGCTATTAATTTATATGGATCTGTTAAAGATTCTATTCCTAAGATATGTTTTTGAATTTTTACAATATCTTTTGTTGAAACACCTTTTAAATGATCTGTATTTAATAAAGGTTTGATGACATAATCAGTTTGCATTGTCAAATTTTCAAAAGCATAAGTTCCATTATTGGTAGTCACGCTTTCTCGCATTTCACTGTTCACAAGGTTTTGGCATTGTACTGGTACTAAATCTGCAATATTATTATTTGAGACATAGATTAGACCTGACACCATACCACTTGATAAATTGTCCGGACATGCATTCTGATTATCTTGAACAATTAGTTTCGTATGACACAAATCAAAATTATTTTCCTTATCAAATACATACATATCTACATCAAATGTATCTACCCGACCATTATCCAAATCAGCACAATGAATAACCTTGAAACTATCAGCTATATTTGAAGTAAATGAATATCTCAATAATTCATTTGGAGTGCAATTATCAGTACTTGCAAGGTTAAAATCTTTAGCCCAAATAGTTACTTGTCCATTATTTGGCATGATAACCGTTACAATTCCTGTTAAACAATATGGCGTAGGTAATTTACAATCATGAACGGTTTGTAAATATGTACAAGTAGATTTATTTCCACATTGATCGCTTACTGTAAATGTTATTCTATGTGTTCCAGCGGTTAAATTTGTATTTGGTAAAAATGATCTGCTAGAACCGGTTTGATCTATCGTACCATTATTATCTCGATCTAATTGATAAGTCCATATCAATTCATCCTGCATAGTACAATCATCAGTTGCTGATGCAGTAAATCGAATTTGTACATTACAATTTTCTCTTATACATGAATCACGATCTGCACATGAGCTTGTAAAAGTTGGTGCTTGGGTATTGTTTATTTTAATCACTTGTGTATGATACCATAAACCAACCCCTTCGACTGGATTTCGCACATCATATGTGCACCAATCTATAACAGTCCACTTTCTTAATATTTTAAAACAAACTCCTTCAACATAATTAAAAGTCAAATCTGTTGAATTAGCTATAATTTGATTACAATGATCTTGATTTGCAAAAACCGGTTTGCCAGTTATACTTGTTGACGTAGAATTGTTACATCCAACAAGGGTGATATCAGCAGGCCATGTAATATCTGTACCTTTAAATGGTCTAATATCACGAACTGTAATAACTTGGAAACATGAGTCTTTTCGACCTCCTGGATCTGTAGCAATAAACCATCTTTTGATTGTTCCTACATTACATGCTGTCAAATTATTTTCTACTCTTGTAGAGATCACAACTGAACAGTTGTCTGTTGCAGTAGCATTTCCAAAAATATTTAAATTACTTATATCTGTTTCACAATTTACAACAGTATCTCTTGGGCATGAAATATGTGGTGGTAATTTATCTTGAACAATCACATCTACCATACACTCGCTTGAATTATTTGCCTTATCAATAACTTGTAATACGATTCGAATTGGACTAGCCAAGACATCTTCACAACAGAAAGAAACACTATCAGCAAAATTTGTATTACCACAAGAACTTGGATTCATACGTCTTGCTCTAAATCTTCCCATTGCACAATTATCAAAACTTCCTTGATCAAAAGTTGATGCAGGAACAGTAGCTCTAACTGATCCACTTCCACCGTTAGTTGTTAATGCTACAACAGTCTTTTGTTGACAAACAGCATTAGGAGGTGTTTTATCCTCAACTTTTATGTCAAATGAACCTTCGGTGCAATTTCCACAACCGTCACAAACTCTGTAATAAATCCAGTTACAACCCAATGGCATATTATCAACTCGATATCGACCATCCGCTAATTTGGTTACATTGTGGGTATCCCCTGCTCCAAATGCAGGATTGCAATTATTTGGATCTGTTGCTGCTAAATGTCTTACTGTATATGTCCATCCGGAGCAATTCTCCAAAACATAGGGTGTATTAACATTATTTACAGTATTTGGCAACAAGTTTTCTGGAACAGGAACAATATATGATCCAGTGCAACTGTGTGTTTCTGTACTAATTGTAATTGTTGCAGGGGGAATGAATGCCGGAGCTCTATCATCAACCACTTTAATTAATTGTATAAAATTCAGACGATTATTTGGGTCACACCAATCGATAATCAACCATCTACGTAATAATTTAAATGTACCAGGACAAACTCTTAAGGTATCATCACTAAAATCATATTGAATATTACCACAAAGTATACCACTAGGCTTACCAGTACCTGTTGCTGTTGTATCCGGATTTCCATTTGGAAATTTAGTCCAACTGCCATTGCATTGAAGTGCAGGTAAATTTCCTGGCTGTCCATCATAATGTCTTGGTAAAACGATATCAGCAATAGTTCCTCTTTGAAGATCTATGGTATCAATACAACACGTTTCGTATCCACCTGGATCTTTTGCACACCATTTTCTGTATACGGTAGCACTTAAAACGCTGTTGGAACAATCATACTTTACTATACTATCTTTGAAGGTTAATGTTACACTACCACAAGCATCTAATCCTGTAACAACATATGGATAAACTGAAAGATTAATAAATGCCGGGTTAACAGGAAATCCAAATGAAACAGGATTTAAATTGGTAGCACAACTAAAAGTATCCCTAACCTTACAATTTAAAACTGGAGGCGTTTTATCTTCTAATAAGATATTACCCCAACATGAATTATTACAAACAATATTACGAACGTTAACTTTTAATTTTTTACCTATAAAACTTTTGTTTAAAGGCATAGTAACTAATACATTGTTATAATACAATGTAACTTGAAAGAATCCAAGATTAGCACAAACAGAAGACTCCCCTTCCAATATCATTGCAGAAAGAATTTCAGCTTCACAAAAACTGTTAACTGATACTTGAACTTGGTTGTTACATGCCAATTGACAATTACTCCAACAATCAGGTAATGCCACAGCATTGGAATTTGAAGGAGGTATAGCCACAGGTATTATATTAGTAACAATTGCTGTGTTATTTAACACACCCGGTGCTCCAGCAGCTCTAGGATTTACCTGCACTGTTAAATGGTAAATTACGGTATCATTTAGAGAAAGGACAGCTCCCCCAAGTGCCGTTAGTAAATTAGGATCAACCGCCGTACCGGTGAATCCTGTGTTGACTATTCCACCATTTGCAGTCGGCGAAACATATGCAATCACCGGAAATCCTACAACAGAAACAAATGCCGTTCCTAGGTTTGATCCTGAGGCTAAATTCTCTGATACATTTACACCTGTAGCTATAGCACAATTGCTGTTCACAACCATGATACGGTAAGTGACATCAATATTACCAGGAATATTACTGGTTGCAGGTGCCACACCAAGTAAAGATTTAGTCACAGTAAAACACTGTGCATTTAAACTTCCGTGAAGTGGTAGAAAAAGTAAAACTAAAGCAAGTAACTTGATACATGATAGCACATTTATGCTATTTTGAGATCGAGTAAGTTGCTTTTTTTGTAATAAATTGCTCATCTTGAATAATTTAATATTTGTAATAATTATGTTCATTTCTTGAGTTTTTAAATTGACAATTTCTGAGATCCTCAAACGGTTCTTTTGAGTAATCACAATGGATAATTTTAACTACGGGGGGTAGATTTAAATAAGGGGATATCAAATGTATCCAATACTGAGTCAAAATATTTCAACTCAGTATTAGATCCCAATCTCTACTCAATTAATATCATTTTGCGAATGGCCCTATGATTATTAGTTTCTAAGCGATAATAAAGTATGCCACTAGCTTGTAATTCTTTCTTACTGATTTCAATATTATTCAAACCAGCTTTATATTGTTTTGATAGTTCCTTCAAGATCTTTCCATTCACATCGTAAACTCTAAGATTAGCTACAGCGTCTTCAGGTAATTGGAATGAAATTTTTGTAACGGAACTAAAAGGATTTGGCTCGTTTTGATATAAATAGAATCCATTATTTGAATTCGTTGCATTCCCACCATAAGATGCTCTAATATTCATCTCATTTCCTTCTATATCATATGCTTCAGATTTGTAACTATCTGTTCCTAAAGCTAAATGCTCACTTACTATTCCTTTCTTAAGTCCATTGAATACAAGACTAAATAATGGTTTATCACACAACACTCCTGTGGCATAATCCCAACTCAATCTAATTTTACCTTGAGAAACATAAGTATAATTAACATTCTGTTCAAGGATATTAAGTTGTCCTGATTTTATTTCAACAAAATGTAATACCTCTGGGTCAAAAACAATTTCCATTTGCAAACCAGAAATAGTATTTGCTTCTAAATCACTGAATGGCACTTCTATTAATTGTCCTTCAACAAAAGACAGATCTTTTAGGTCAATAAACATATCTGCATTAGTTCTTGAAGTACTAACTGCTAATTGATTAGCTTTAGCATTACCATTTACATCACCCACTTTCACAGCTATAAAATTGTTCTCTAACATATCAGAACTCAATTTATCTATTTGCACAACCTCTTGTAAAGGCCAAGGAGATTTTTGATCTTGAAATTGTTGAGAAGCATTAATAAATCTCCATGATTTTTTTAATGGCAATTCATTGATTACTCCTAAGATCAGCTTTCTTAAATCCGAAATATCCTTAGCTGTTATTGTTTTAGAATCGTTTACATCTGCAGCTATAATTTTGTAAGCTGAATTCAAGGTAGATATTCCTAAAATATGCTTTTGTATTAATACTATGTCTTGCGTAGAAACACCATTTAAAGGATCATCATTCTTCTCAGCGTTTATCGTATAGTTTTCACTTAAAGGAATAGCAGGAAATGCATATTTACCATCTTTTTGAGTCATGTGATATTTCGGCATTGATGGCATATTTCCATTAATTGAAACCATAGCTTGTTCAAGATTAGCATTGTTAGATGTTGATAATGTACCTGCAACTAAACTAGAAGTTCCACCTCCAGTAATATTATCAGGACATGCATTTCCCAATCCATCTTGTATTGTTATTTTTGTATCACAATAATCTTGATTTCCTTCTAAGTCAGTAACGTATATTCTAACATCGAACGTTTTAGAAATACCATCAGTAATCTGAGAACATACATAAGTTTGTGATGTGTTAAAAACATTTGAAGAGAATGAATATCTCAATTGATTACTTGGGGTACAATTATCAGTACTATTCAAGTTTAGATCACTAGCCCACACCACAACCGATCCATTAGATGGCATAATAACAGTAATAATTCCTGTTCTACAATAAGGTGTAGGTTGTTTTGCATCTCTAATCTTGAAGGTATAGGTACAAGATGTTTCATTTCCACATTGATCTGCTACAGTCCAGGTGATTTTATGTGTTCCACCAGGATAAGTTCCAGTAGCATTATTTGTGAAGCCATTAATATCTATCGAATTATTATTAAATAAATCAATTTTATAAGACCAAACCAAATCTTCTGGATGGGTACAATCATCAGTAGCAGTTGCAACTAAAGCAGCAAATCCATTACATTCAGGTGATTGACTATCGAATACCTGATTACTACATGAACTTGTGATCGTTGGTGCAACAGAATTTTTAACTTTAATAATCTGAGTATATGTCCATCGTCCAGCACCTGTATTAATGTTAAAGTTACACCAGTCAACTACGGTCCATTTACGCAATATTTTATAACAAACTCCTTCTACTATATTAAAGGTTTGATCTTCAAAAGTTGAAATGATGTTTGAACAAGGAACATTAGATGGCCATCTAGGTGCACCCGTTCGAGCCGTATCAGAAGATGTTAAACAACCTTCAATAATGACATCACCAGGCCAGACTATTGACAGCCCTTTGTATGGAGTAAAGTTTATTACAGAAATATTTTGGACACATGTTTGGGCAGGATTAAATTCATCTCTAAAGGTATATACTCTGGATATATTTCCTACTCCACATGCATTTACAGTATTAGATATTGATGAATCAACAGTTAGGGTACAATCTTCTATAACTAAACCATCCAATCCCCATAAATAAGGCTGAGGCACATTTAAAGTATTCCTTATATCGTTCAATAAAATTTGTTTCCGATCAGATTGATTACGTCTGTATGTTCCAAATACATTTAAGTTTGAATAATCAAATCCACAACTTACTGTTATATTTGGAAGACAAGTGATTACTGGTGGCTTTTTATCTTGTACCGTAACTTGCACCATACATTCATTTGTATTTCCAGCTTTATCTCTAACTTGTAGAATTACAACTATTGGGTTGTTCGGAATATCTGTACAACAGAATTTCACAAAATTTCCAAACTCTGAATTTCCTTCAGGACCAAAACAGTTTGTAGTTGGATTCATACGCCTAACTTTAAATGAATCTAGAGCACAATTATCATGTGATCCATCATCAAAAGATGAAGCAAATACTTTAGCAATTCCTTCATCAGAAAGCGTGACTACAGTTTCAAAATGACATACTGGTGTAGGTTTGGTTTTTTCAGCAACAAAGATTTCTGTGGAACATTCTGTTGAATTTCCACATGCATCTGTTCCAATAAATAAAACCCATGAAAGTCCTACAGGTAAATTTGCAACATGATATGAACCATCCGCATTTAATGTTATACCATCACGAACAGCAGCAATTGAAGTAGGTCTTACTGTAGTATCTTCTACTCCCCTCTTTACCAAAACATCCCAAGTCACATTAGAACATTCACCTGCCAAAATAGTAGGCACTTTGATATCTGCCCATCCTTCACACGAATTTACGGCAGTAGAAACGGTCTGTCTTGAAGCACATACTAACAATGGACCTCTCTTATCCAAAATTTTTATTATTTGGGTACATGTCGCAGTCGTTCCTGTACACCAATCAGCAATTAACCATTCTCTAAGAATTTTATAACTACCTTGACATACATTCAATCTAAGATCTGTATAAGTATAATTAATATTCCTACACCCTATTCCAGTTGGATAACCCGTTACGTTTGGATGTGGGTAACCATTCGCATCTCTCTCTATAGTAGTATCACATGGTATTGCAAAATGAGTTATATCATCCCAATTAGGAGGACAGATTAAACCTAGAGTTGTACCAGCTCGAACCAATATAGTATCAGAACATGTGATCTGATTACCATATGAATCATTAGCTGTCCAATCACGGAAAATCGTATCAATATACGTTACTGCAGGAGGACAAACAACTTGAATTTTTCTATCATTGTATTTAAATGTGGTTGGTCCACAATTATCATAAAAAGATGAATTACTAGTATAAGTCCTTGGTTGACCAACAACAGGAGTTGGATTTGGAGCTCCAACTGGTTTAGGAAATCCAAGTACTTCTGGCGTTGTAGGCGTTCCACAATCTACAATATAAGTCTTACAATTCAATATAGGTTTCAATTTGTCCTCTATACGAAGTACACCCCAACAAGAATTTCCTGAACATCTGTGAATTGCAGAAACTTCAAGAAACTTACCAAGATAAGCTCTTGACACTAGCGGACTACCTGGAATGGTAACCTTAGTTATTTGGTCTCTGATGACTACATCATAATCCAAATAATTATAGGTATTTCCCTCTAGAACCATATCTGGCGTAACTCTTGCCACACAGAGTTCGTCTAATGATACATTGATGGTATCATTACAATTAGCTTGTGGTGCAAAAAGGGCCCCTACACGCACATTAAATGTTTGTATGGCACACGGGATTGCAGCTGATACTGGAATCAATACCAAATTAAAACTTACATCTCCCGGTGTAGAATAAGTAATAGTTAAGTTTGCACCTACTAAGTTGTAATTAGCTGTTCCTGTTAATGGAACTATCGAATAATTATAACCCGTAATAGCGGTGTTATCATAATTCGTAATAAAATAGGTACTCACCTGACCCTGACAAGCAATTGTCGGGATAGGTGTAGAGAAATTCGCAGGACATTGTGCCTGGAGTTTTCCGAGCACAAGTGCAAAGGAAAAAACAATCAAGGATAGAGCTCCTTGAATAGCTTTGTGTTTGGTTAATTGTGTAAAACTTAGTTTCTTCATAAAACGCTTAGTTTAAAAAATTCGTTTATGCCAAAATCATCTACACCCTTTGCTGGCAACAAAGAATCAGGGGGGGTATGAATACTTTGGGGAGTATTAATGACTATGATATACACTAGAATTACTTAAAATATTCTGATGAATACCACAATGCATCTTGGCATATAAAGGCAACTTATGTTCCAAAAAAAAATCAAAAAATGGTAAAAATGATTGAAAATTACAATATGAACAGATTAGATATTTTCATCATACATTATCATATGAATTTAAGTAAAATACAATTTAGCTTTTATCAGTATTAATAAAAAAAATTTATGTAAGAAATTTTAACCCAATTTCAAATGATCAAGAAAACATTCAAATTTTCATACATTTATTAAAATTTTAGACATTTTTACCCTATCCCGGACTCAAATATTACACTAAGGTTTTAAATCCCCTCATGGAATCAATTGCATGTTATATTACAAAATTAACAAATATTAAAATAAATTAAATAGCTCATTATCAATAACTTATATTAAAATACTTTCAAAAGGTTTCTTTTCTTAATAATTCTGATCATCCAATTGGATAAGAAATCAATTATATTAAAATATAAAATTTTGATTTTAGGTGAATTTTGACTCATTTCAGAATGATATTTTGTTTTACAACTAAAACTATTTGAATTTTAAGGCGTTAATTGAAGGTTTTATAAAGCAAAAAAATCATCTTGATGAAAAATGTTATTTCGATTACCCTGTTTATCTTATTAACCTTCGTTGGAGCTTGCAAAAAGCCAGAAACCACCGTTGATCCAAAAGAAAAATTACAACAACTTAAAGCTCAAATTCAAGAGCTCAATACCCAAGTTAAACAATTAGAAATTGAAATTTCTAAAACAGATACTAGTTTTGTCAAAACCTCAAAGGCAAAGAAAGTAACTATAGATTCAGCTAGAAAACAAGATTTCAAACACTTCATTGAAACTCAAGGCATTGTTGATGCCGCTCAGAATGTCTTAGCAGCACCTCAAATGCCCGGTCTGATCACAAAAATTTATGTAAAAGAAGGTGACCGTGTTCATGCAGGTCAAATATTAGCTCAAATGGATGGAGCTACTATGAAACAAGGCATTGAAGAAATAAAAACAGCAATAGCCATGGCCAATACCATGTTTGATAAACAGAAATCACTATGGGAACAAAATATAGGAAGTGAATCACAATTTTTACAAGCTAAAAATCAAAAAGAACAATTAGAACAAAAATTAAAAACACTTCAAAGTCAATTGTCCATGACTAACATTAAGTCACCGGTCAATGGTATTGTTGATGAAATCAAAGTAAAAATTGGTGAAATCGCATCTCCAGGTTTTGCAGGAATTCGCGTGGTTAATAATTCCAATTTAATGATTAAAGCTAGACTAAGTGATCAGTTTGCGAGTAAAGTAAAAAAAGGAGATAAAGTCTCATTGTACTTTCCTGACTTAGACAAAGAACTCTCCAGTGCATTAAGTTATGTAGGTCAAACCGTTAATGCAAGTAGTCGCACGATAAATGTCGAAGCGAAACTTCCTCCTGCAAAAGAAAAATTCATTACCAATCAAATAGTCAAACTTAAAATTAATGATGGGATTCAAAAATCTGTAATTGTAGTACCGTCAAATGTTATTCAAAAAAGTATTAATGGCGAAGATTACATATTGGTTGTTGAAAACAAAAATGGTATTATGTATGCCAAAAAACAAATCATCAAAACAGGTCAACAATACAATGGCCAAACGGTGATCTTAGAAGGATTAAAATCAGGTGACAATTATATTACTTTAGGATATACTGAAATTGTAGATGGACAGACCATACAGAACTAAGTTTAATTTCATCAATTGATTACAAAAAAAAGTTATGGATCTCAAAAATATTAAGGAATTAAGATTCACTTCATGGTGTATCAAAAATTCAACAGCAATTTATATTTTCACTGCGATTATCTGTATTGCTGGTTTAGTTGCATACAATAAGACTCCCAAAGAATTATTTCCAGATATTGTAATTCCTACTGTATCCGTTGCAACGATTTATCCAGGCGCAACTCCACAGGATATAGAAAACTTAATTTCTAAACCCATTGAAAAACAAATAAAATCAATCAATGGCGTTAAAAAAGTTACCAGTAATTCTATCTCCGATTTTTCAATGGTTATTGCAGAATTCAATACAGATATTGATCCTAAATTATGCAAACAGAGAGTTTCTGACGCCGTTGATAAAGCTAAAAAGGATTTACCTACTGATTTAAAACAAGATCCTCAAGTTCAGGAATTTGATTTTAGTGAGCTCCCCATAATGAACATCAATATTGCAGGCGATTTTCCACTAGATCGCATAAAGAATTTTGCAGAACAACTCAAGGATAAAATTGAATCCAATAAAGAAATAACCAGAGTAGATATTGTCGGAGGAGTTGATCGAGAAATTCAAGTCAATGTTGATTTATATCGAATGAATGCAATTGGAATTACATTTAATGATATCGAAGCTGCTATTCAAAGGCAAAATTTAAATATTTCTGGTGGAGAATTAAACATCCAAAATCTGCGTAGAAATATTAGAATAACAGGTGAATTCCAGAATCCAAAAGAAATTGAAAACATAATTGTCAGATCATTTCTTGGCAATCAAATTTACATTAAAGATATAGCTGAAGTCAAAGATGACTTTAAAGAAAAACAAGATTTTGCACGACTAGATAATAAAGCCGTTGTCACATTAAATGTTGTGAAACGAAGTGGTGAAAATCTAATCCATGCCACTGACAAAATTTATGAAATCATTGAAGATTTTAAACAAAATAAATTTCCCGATGGATTAACCATAAAAGTAACTGGTGACACCTCAGATAACACTAGAGTCCAATTACACGACTTAATAAATACTGTAATTCTAGGTTTTATTTTTGTTGTATTTGTTCTCATGTTTTTCATGGGTTTTACAAATGCTTTTTTTGTTGGATTAGCAGTCCCACTATCTTGTTTAGTCGCTTTTTTAATTATGCCTATTTTGGGCATGTCTATGAATGTGATTGTATTGTTTTCCTTATTATTAGCTCTTGGAATTATCGTCGATGATGCCATTGTGGTTATTGAGAATACCCATCGTATTTACAATAAATACAAACAATTTACTATTCAACAAGCTGCTAAATATGCTGCAGGAGAGGTATTTATCCCTGTTTTAACAGGTACTTTAACATCTTTAATGCCATTTGTTCCTCTGTTGTTTTGGCCCGGCATAATTGGTAAATTCATGAGCAACCTTCCTGTTACACTTATTATAACATTAGGTGCTTCTATGTTTGTTGCTTTTGTCATGAATCCAGTTTTTGCAGTGAGCTTTATGAAACGGGATGATGAAACTAAAAAATCTCAACTTCAGGATTATACTAAAATTTTTATATTTTTTATATGTCTTGCAATTTTAGGGTATTTTAAAATTGGAAACGGCCTAGGAAATTTTGCTATCTTAGCTATTGTGTTAATCCTACTATATCATTTTCTTTTCGAAAAATTAATTCACTTATTTCAAACCAAAATTTGGCCGAGAGTTATTAATGCTTATAAAAAAACCTTACGTTTCTTTATTAAAGGATACAGACCTATTTTTATTGTTATTTCTGTGTTTTTGTTATTAATTGTCACTTGGGTAATTTATATAGCAACTAATCCATCTATAGAAACGTTTCCAGATGGCGAACCAAATTTTGCTTTCGTCTATTGTAAAATGCCAATGGGTACTGATGCAACAATGACCGATTCAATTACACGCGTAATTGAAGATCGTGTATACAAAGTCATTGGCAAAGACAATCCAATTGTAACATCAGTCATTACAAATGTTGGATTAGGTGCAGGAGAT
>Ga0138256_10001911_pt1 | contig 22430 bp, 17 predicted proteins | sample KNB2016incub_MG_FD_105486 | JGI IMG/M metagenome (GOLD analysis project Ga0138256, IMG submission 105486) | Active sludge microbial communities from wastewater in Klosterneuburg, Austria - KNB2014incub_MG | ecosystem: Engineered > WWTP > Activated sludge > Unclassified | place: Austria... | reverse complement strand
GGTGCCTGGATCGCGCGGCTGCCGCAGGAAGACTTCTGCCAGGCGCTGGGGTTCTCGCCGAAGCAGAAGTACGAACACGACGGCGGGCCTGGCATGGCGAAGTGCCTGCAGTTGCTCACCGGCAGCGCCGATCCGCAGCAGGACACGCTGGCGTTTCAGCTGACGCAGCTGGCCTTCTGGCTGATGGCTGCTACCGATGGCCACGCCAAGAACTACTCGATCTTTCTGCAACCTGGCGACACGTACGTCATGACGCCGCTCTACGACATCCTGTCGATGTGGCCCTACTTCGGGAAAGGCCCGAACCAGTACAACCGCCGACAGGCGGGCCTGGCAATGGCGATGCGTTCCAAGAACGCGCACTACCGTTTCGACACCATCCAGACCCGGCACTGGCACCAACTGGCCATGAAGAACGGCGGGCCGGCGGTCTGGGACGCAATGGTGGGCCTGGTCGAGCAGGTTGGGCCCGCGTTGGCGGCGGTCGAGGCTCGCTTGCCCAAGGACTTCCACGGCAGGTCTTGGGACGCCATCTCGAAGGGCATGATGACTGAGGCCGAGCGGTTCCTGGCCGGCGTAGAAGGGCTCTGAAGTGCATCCATCGCTGCGCGACTTTTGCGCGACTTTCCCAGGCGTCCCTGGGCACTTCTATGCGAAACTGCGGGGTGAGGGCGCCGCTAAGTCGTTGATTTCATTGAACCCCATTCGTTTATCGGCGGGCTACGAACCAAGGGGTCGTGGGTTCGAATCCTGCCAGCCGCGCCAATCAACTCAACGGGTTACATGCGAAAGCGCGTAGCCCGTTTTCTTTTGCGTGGGGAGATTTTGGGGACTCACTGTGAATTCCCGTCCCAAGACGCGCGTTCTCCAGGCCAAGCGTTGTTCATCGCGTGCTCTCTCGCCAGCCCGTCCGGCTCGAGCTCATCTACTGCCTCGTTTGCCATCGAGCGTTTGGTTCAGGACGGCGGCCAAGCATCGCGTAGCGGTCGAGACGCGCATCGAGGTTTGTGCCGCGCCCTCCGAAGCGAAGCTGGTACAGGTTGCCCCGCGGTCATCTCCGAAGCCGGCGTGGAGTGGCTGGTGGTCCGCCACCAGATGCGCCAGCCACTTCAGTGCCTTCAGGCGACTCCACGTCACTGGCGGTAGACGCCAAGATGCCGGCCTGCCGCTGGATTGTTGCGACGACACGGCCCCGTCAGGGCAGTCTCTGGAAGTCGTCCAGCTCGGCCGCCAGCTTGCGGCCGCTCCAGTGCGTCGAGCCGTCGCTCGGCTGGTGCTTGAGCGTTCGCTCCAGCCGTCAGCCCACAGCAGCACGCAGCGCGCCCGTCGCGCCAGCGCCGTGTTCCCGTTGCGCGCACGGGCCTGACAAACGAAACGTCGCAGGTAGACTCGCTGAACGCAGCCGCAGTGGTCGCCTGCCGACCGAGAGGGCGGCGTATTCCGGGGCCGTGCTCAATGGAGGATCACATCGAAGGGTACGCGGGTAGTCGCCGAGGTCGGCTCGAGACGCGCGTCTGGTTGCGCATGCTGGCCTGCGGCAACATCATCGAGAACGAGCTGAGCAATCGCCTGCGTGCTGAGTTCGGCACGACGCTCGCGCGCTTTGACGTCTTGGCGGAGATCGCGCGACCGCCGCTGGAACCGACGATGAGCGAGCTGTCCCAGCGACTCATGGTGACTAAGGGCAACATCACCGACGTGATCGGTCGGCTCGAGTCCGAACAACTGGTCGCCCGTCGGCGTGATCCCGAGGATGCCCGGGTATCGCGTGTGCATCTGACGTCCAAGGGGCGCAAGCTGGTCGACGCGATGATCCCGGCGCACAACGCCATGCTGGCTGAGCTGCTGCGGGAGCTCGATCGCGATCGGCTCGAACAGCTCGACGCACTCCTCGCGCACCTGCGCACTGCGTTGCGAGCCGTCCGAAACCCCTGAGGGGGCTGGCCGCTCACTCTGACGCAAATCAAAGCTGGGTGCGGGAAACACCGTATCCGCTCACGTCAACTTAGTATAGGCTTGAACCAGTTGATGTCGGAGAACGCACGATGCTCGCTGGATGTACGCCATGGCCAACGGAGCTCGCGCGCCGTTACCGGGCCGAAGGCTACTGGCAGGGCATCACGCTCAATGAGATGGTGCGTCGCTCCTCGCAGGCGCGCCCCGACAAGCTGGCGCTGATCGACGGCGAGAAGTCGGCCACTTACGCACAGCTCGTCGAGCGATCCGACAGTCTCGCGGTCAAGCTGGCGCAGCTCGGGCTGCGCTCGCGCGAGCGGGTGATCTTCCAGCTCCCCAACTCGATCGAGTTCCTCTATGCGTTCTTCGCGCTGCTGCGCATCGGCGTGATTCCGGTGATGTCGCTGCCGGCGCATCGAATCACCGAGCTGCGGCACTTCGCGCAGCACACCGACGCCGTCGCGCATCTGATCCCGGGACCTTCGAGCAGCTTCGACCATGGTGAGCTGGCCGAGGCACTGCGCCGCGAGGTGCCGTCGGTGCGCGCCGTCATCACGGCCGGTACGGCGGGCAACGGCCAGGTCGCCCTGCAGGACCTGCTTGCCGCCCACGCCACCCCCGGCGACCTGGAGCGGCTGCGGCGCGAGGCGTTCGACGATGCGGACGATGTCGCGTTGATGATCCTTTCGGGCGGCACGACCGCACTGTCGAAGGTCATCCCGCGCACCCACAACGACTACGTCTACAACAGCCTGCAAAGCGGCACCGTCGCGGGCTTCGGTCCGGATACGGTCTATCTGGCGTCGCTGCCGATGTCCCACGGGTGGACGCTGTCGTCGCCCGGGATCCTCGCGACGCTCGCGCATGGCGGCACCGCCGTGATCGCGCCCGACGTGCGCGCCGAGACCATCTTCCCGTTGATCGAGAAGCTCCGGGTGACGGTCGTCGCGGGGGGCGTGCCGCTGGCCGTCAACTGGCTCACCTCCGACTGGCCCGAGCGCTGCGATCTGTCGTCGCTCGAGGTCTACATGAACGGCGGCGCCCGCCTACTGCCGGCGCTGCGGCGCCAGGTCGAGGCGCGCTTCGGGTGCACCTACATGGAGAGTTACGGCGCCGGCGAGGGGCTGCTCAACCAGACCCGCCTGGACGACCCCGATGAGATTCGCTTCAACAGCTCGGGCCGGCCGATCTCGCCGGCCGACGAAGTCAGGGTGCTCGACGAGAAGGGCAACGAGGTGCCCGACGGTGTCGTCGGCGAGCTCGCTGTGCGCGGGCCGTACACGGTGCGCGGGTACTACAAGGCGCCGGCGCTCACCGCCGCCGCCTACACGGCCGACGGCTTCTACCGGATGGGCGATGCCGTGAGGAAGGTCGACGGCTACCTCTACCTCGAAGGTCGCATCAAGGATCTGATCAACCGCGGCGGCGAGAAGGTCAGCACCGACGAGATCGAGAACCACATCGTCGCCCACCCGGCGGTGCAGAACGTCTGCGTCGTGGCGATGCCCGATCGCGTGTTCGGCGAGAAGGCCTGCGCCTTCGTGATTCCCAAGTCGGGTGCGCAGCTCGACTTCGAGGCGCTCAAGGACTTCCTGCTCGCACGGGGCATCGCGAAGTTCAAGCTTCCGGAACGCCTGGAACTGGTCGACGCGTTCCCTCTCAGCCCGGCCGGCAAGGTGCTGCGCCGCGAGTTGCGCGACGTCATCGCCGCACGCCTTGCATCCGAAGGCGACGCAGACCGGCCGCCTCGGGCGGCATAGAGCAGCAGTTTCGAACCACAAACATTGGAGGCATACGTAATGAAGTTCTCGGCTCGTACCATCCTGGCCGTCGCGGCCGCAACGGCCGCCCTGACGGCCCAGGCCCAGACGCCCGTCCGCATCGGATTCTTGACCACGCTGTCCACGCCCGCCGGCTACATCGGCGAGGACGAACGCGACGGCTTCATGCTCGCGGTGAAGGAGGAGGGCGACAAGCTCGGCGGCGTGCCGGTGCGCGTGATGATCGAGGACGACGCGCTCAAGCCCGCCAACGCCAAGCAGATCGCCGACCGGATGCTGGAGGACGGCGTGCGCCTGTTCACCGGCATCAACTTCTCGAACGTGCTGGTGGCGGTCGCGCCGACCGTGCTCGAGGCCGGCGGCACCTACGTGAGCGTGAACGCCGCACCGTCGACCTTCGCGGGCAAGGGATGCAATGCGGGCTACTTCGCGGCTTCCTATCAGAACGATTCGTACAGCGACTCCAGCGGCATGGCCGCCAACAAGCTCGGCTACAAGCGCATGGTGCTGCTGGCGCCGAACTACCAGGCCGGCCGCGATGCGCTGAACGGATTCAAGAGCACCTACAAGGGCGAGGTGCTGGGCGAGATCTACACCAAGCTTGATCAGTCGGACTTCTCCGTCGAGCTTGCCCGCATTCGCGAGCTGAAGCCGGACGCGATCTTCCAGTTCCATCCGGGCGGCGCCGGCATCAACCTCGCCAAGCAGTATGCGAACTCGGGCCTGGCCCAGTCGGTGCCGATGATCACGCCGATCTACTCGATGGACCGGCGCATGCTGGCGGCAACCGGCAACGCCGGCAAGGGCTACTACCTGACAGCCTCGTGGAGCGCCGATCTCGACAACCCGGAGAACAAGCGCTTCGTCGAGAGCTTCTTCAAGGCGTACGGACGCCTGCCGACGGACTATGCAGCCACGTCCTACGACACGGCGCGGCTGATCGGTAGCGCGCTTCGGGCCGTCGGCGGCGACATCACCGGCAAGCGGGATGCGTTCCGCGCAGCGCTGCGCAAGGCCGACTTCAAGTCGGTGAAGGGCAAGTTCCGCTTCGCGCAGAACCAGCACCCGGTGCAGGACTGGTACCTGCTGCGAATCGAGCCGGATGCTTCCGGCAAGCTCGGCTACAAGACGGTGGAGCGCATCGTCGCCGATCACGTCGATCCCCACGCGCCCGAGTGCAAGATGTGACGCGGATCTCGGCGACGGGATCTGCGGGTCATGCTGAAGTTCATCGAGCAAGCGCTGAACGGCCTGCAGTACAGCGCGCTGCTGTTTCTCTTGTCGGCGGGGCTGACCCTGGTGTTCGGGATCATGAACGTGATCAACCTGACCCACGGTTCGTTCTACATGGTCGGGGCGTTCTGCGCGGCCGCCGCGGCCGCGGCGACAGGATCGTTCCTGGCGGCGATCGTCGCAGCGGTCGTCGGCGCTGGCGTCTACGGCCTGCTGGTCGAGCTGCTGGTCATTCGGCATCTGTATCGGCGCGACCATCTCGACCAGGTCCTGGCCACGCTCGGGATGGTGCTGTTCACCAACGAGCTGGTGACCGTGGTGTTCGGGCGCAGCCCGCCGTTCATGGACATTCCGCCCGCGCTGGCCGGTTCGGTCGAGCTGCTGCCGGGCCTGGCCTATCCGGTGATGCGGCTGGCGTTCATCGGGGCCGGCGTGCTGGTCGCCGTCGGCTTGTGGCTGCTGATCTCGCGCACCCGCGTCGGCATGCTGGTTCGCGCCGGCGCCGATGACGGCGAGATGGTCGACGCACTCGGCGTCGACGTGCGGCGGCTGTTCATGCTGGTGTTCGTGATGGGGGCGCTGCTGTGCGGGTTCGCCGGCGTGATGTCCGCGCCTCTGCTCGCGGTGCAGATCGGCATGGGCGAGCGCATTCTGATCACGGCCTTCGTCGTCATCGTGATCGGCGGCGTCGGCTCGGTGCGCGGCGCGCTGATCGGCTCGCTGGTGATCGGCATGAGCGACGCGTTCGGCCGCGCCTACATCCCGCTGCTGCTGTCCCGGGTGATGCCTGCGCAGCTCAGCGACCCGCTGAGCTCGAGCCTGATCTCGGCCAGCGCCTACATCCTGATGGCGCTCGTGCTGCTGTTCCGGCCGCTCGGACTCGCGCCCGCGCGCCACTGAGTCGGCCATGACTCGCAAGGACTGGATCAACCTCGCCGGCCTGGCCGTCTTCGTGCTGCTGCCGACCCTCGCTCACACGGTGGGCCAGCCCTTCCTCGTCAACCTGTTCACGCGCTTTCTGATCTACGCGATCGCGGCCGTCAGCCTGGACCTGATCCTCGGCTACGGCGCGCTGGTCAGCTTCGGACATGCGGCGTTCTTCGGGTTAGGCGGCTACGTGATCGGCATAGTCGCGTTCCACACCGCTGACGGCTCCGGCCTGTTCGGCTGGGCGGGTACGGGCCAGGCGCTGATCCTGTGGCCGCTGGCGGTCGCCACGTGTGCGCTGGCGGGCCTGGTGATCGGGTTCTTGTCGCTGCGCACCTCGGGCGTGCAGTTCATCATGATCACGCTGGCGTTTGGGCAGATGCTCTACTTCCTGCTCGTCGGATTGATGGTCTACGGCGGCGACGACGGGCTGGCTATCAAGCGACGCAATACGCTGCCGGGTCTCGATCTTCGCGACGCCTCGACCTACTACTACGTGTGCACGGCGCTGCTGATCGCCTGGGTCTACCTGTGCCGGCGTATCGTCGGCTCGCGCTTCGGCATGGCGCTGCGAAGCCTGAAGCAGAACCGCCGGCGCAGCGTGGCGCTGGGCTACGCGCCGCTGCGCTACCAGCTCACCGCGTTCACCGTGTCCGCTGCCGGCACCGGGCTCGCCGGTGTGCTGTGGGCGAACTACGCGCTTTTCGTGAGCCCGGACATGACCGCCTGGCAAAAGTCCGGCGAGCTGATGGCGATGGTCATCCTCGGCGGCATGGGCTCGATCTTCGGTCCTGTGCTGGGCGCTTGCGCGTTCATCGGGCTCGAGCAGTTGCTCACCGCCTGGACTGAGCACTGGATGCTGGTGATGGGCCCGGTGCTGGTGCTGATCGTGCTGTTCGGCAAGCGTGGTCTGTACGGTCTGATGGTGCCGGCGCGCGACCATGGATGATTCGGTTCGGCTCGAACTGCGCGGCCTGAGCAAGTCGTTCGGCGCGCTGCGCGTCACCCGGGACGTCAATCTCGCGGTGCGTACCGGCGAAGTGCACGCCCTGATCGGCCCGAACGGGGCGGGCAAGACGACGCTGATCACGCAGATCAGCGGCGAGCTGTTGCCCGACGCCGGCGACGTCCTGCTCGCCGGGCGACCGATCACCCAGCTGCCCGCACACCGGCGCGCGGCGGCCGGATTGGCGCGGTCGTTCCAGATCAGCCAGGTCTTCCCGGAGTTCGACGTGGAGGACAACGTCGCGATGGCGGTGCAGGCACGCATGCCGGGCGGCTTCGACATGTGGCGCAACGCCAGGCGCGACGCGCGGCTGCGCGATCCGGCCCGCGAAGCGATCGCGCGCGTCGGCCTGGACGGGCGCCGCCGAGTGCGCGTGGGCGAGCTTGCGCACGGCGAGAAGCGCCAGCTCGAGCTGGCGATGGCGCTGGCGCTCGGCACCACGACGCTGCTCCTCGACGAACCGATGGCCGGCATGAGCGGCGAGGAGTCGCGACGAATGGCGGAGCTGCTGGCCGAGCTCAAGGGAACGTACACGATCCTGCTGGTCGAGCACGACATGGACGTGGTGTTCGCGCTGGCGGACCGCATCACGGTGCTGGTCTACGGGCAGGCGATCTTCACCGGCACGCCGGACGCGGTGCGCGCCAACGCCGAAGTGCGCAAGGCCTACCTGGGGGGCGACTGATGCTGCGGCTCGATGCGGTGGACAGCGGCTACGATTCCAGCCAAGTGCTGTTCGGGTTGACGCTGGACGTGGCGGCACAGCAGGTGGCGTCGCTGATCGGCCGCAACGGCATGGGCAAGACCACCACCGTGCGCACGATCATGGGCATGCTGCCGGTGCGCGGCGGCCGCATCGCGTTCGAGGGATGCGAGCTGGCCGGTCTGGCGCCGAACCGGATCGCGCGGCGGGGCATCGGCTTGGTGCCGGAAGGCCGCCGCGTGTTCGGCTCGCTCAGCGTCGAGGAGAACCTGCTCGCGACGGCACGCGTGCCGGCGGCGCGTGCGCGCTCATGGACCCCGGCGCGCGTCTACGAGCTGTTTCCCCGGCTGCGGGAGCGGCGCCTGCAGTCGGCGCGCACGCTATCGGGTGGCGAGCAGCAGATGCTGGCGATCGGCCGGGCGCTGCTGACAAATCCGCGGCTGCTGATCCTGGACGAGGCCACCGAAGGGCTGGCGCCGCTGGCCCGCGGAGAGATCTGGCGCTGCCTGCAGACGCTCAAGGCCGAAGGCCAGACGATTCTCGTCATCGACAAGAACCTGACCGAGATGGCCCATCTGGTGGACCGGCATCACATCATCGAGAAGGGGCGGGTGGTGTGGCAGGGCACGCCCGCGCAGCTCTCAGCGCAGCAAGACATTGCGCACCGCTTCCTGGGCGTTTGAGTATCACCACGACGCGGCGACGCAGACGCTCACGGGGCTGTTGGTAGCGGAATGAATTCGGACGCCACCCCGGTACTGCAGCGGCCGGCGAAGGATATGCTGCGCGAGCAGCGCTCTTCTCTACGTGCGCTGCGGTGCTTGCGCCGCTGACCTCCACAAGGCTTGTGACTGCGTCGGGAGCGTGCTCTCCACAAATGAGCTGAGCGTTGTCCAAGTCCAGCAGGCGGATGGAAGCGCAGCTATCTCACACGCCGTTCCGTGCAAGTCGATCATGCGGGTGCTGTACGGAGCCGGACGCGATCGATATCGGCTGCACCAACAGCTTCATGGCATGCCAAGTGGCCGCACCGTCAACGGCGGTTGGCGCAGTCGTTCATGCCGCGGTCCGGCATCGGGCGATCCAGGCCGTGGTCTGGCGCTCCTGCAATGAGTTCTGCGCGAGCCGTTGCGCAAGCGCCGGGAAGTCAACCTGGTCGAGCGGCTGGTCCTGGTTGAAGCACGAGAACACATAGGTCACTTTGCCGGTGACCGGGTCCTTGTGCGGCTGCAGGCACTGCGCGCACACCTCCTTCATCATGCATTGCATAGGCGAGTTGATCGAGCCGAAGGCGCGATGCTCCGGCTTGAGGTACGGGCCGAGCTGGGCGTGGCGCGCCAGCGTCACCGCAGCCATCATCCGGTCGGAGCCTATCGCGATGATGCGATCGGCGTCCTGCATGCGCAGCGCGCCGGGCTGCTGCAGGTCCGCGAGGTCGCCGCGCGCATACGCGACCATCGCTTCGACGATGTTGCCCGTCACGCTGCGATCCTGCGGCCGCCCCGGTTCGAACCCAGGCGCCTCGTCGCTGCACCAGACGATGACGTCAGCGGCAGCCTCGATCTCGGCGACCTTGTAGCGGTCGATGAGTTTCTTGTAGCCGGCGAAGTAGAGCACGCGCGAGCCGGCGGCGCGGAACGCCGCGCCGATGGAGAAAAGCACCGCGTTGCCGAGCCCGCCGCCCACCAGCACCACCATTTCGCCAGCCTCGATCTCGGTGGGTGCGCCGGTCGGGCCCATCAGCACGACGGGTTCGCCGGGCTGCAAGTCGGCGCAGAGATTCGACGAGCCGCCCATCTCGAGCACGATGGCCGACACCAGGCCGCGCTCGCGGTCGACCCAGGCGCCGGTCAGCGCCAGTCCCTCCATTGCGAGCGTCGTCGAGAGGTCTTCGGCGCGCACGCGCCTGGCGCGGGTCTCGAAGTTCTGCAGCCTGTAGAACTGGCCGGGCTGGAAGCGGCGCGCCGCCATCGGTGCGCGAACGACCACTTCGATAATCGTCGGCGTCAGGCGATTGACGCGCTCGATGCTCGCGCGCAGCAGGCCGTTCAGCCGCGCCGCGAATTCGCCGAAGTCTCCGGCATCGGTCGGCGCGCGGCGCGCGAGCACGGCGCACACCTGGGGATAGCCGTGGCGCGCCGACGCCATCGCCTTGACGACGTTGCCGAAGTAGCTCGGATGCAGGTCGCCGAAGAACGACAGCATGCGGCCGTCGTCGACGCGGGCGAGCAGCACCTGTGCGGTATCGGGCTTGGCGTTGCCGTAGGCGGGCTTCACCGGCTGGCCGTCGACGTCGATCGCCCGGAAGTAGCGCCCATCCAGCTCGAAGTGCGCCGCGTCCTCGCGCGCCAGCACGGTGTTCGGTTGCGTGCCGGCAGCGATGAAGACGGTGCGCGCCGGAACTTGCCAGGCATCGCCGTCGCACCAGTTGCCGTCGTCGTCGCGCACCTGACGCGCGAAGGTGATCGACTCGGCGGCCCCCTGGGTGTCGATGTCGATGCGCATCGGCGCCAGGCACTCGGCGAAGCGGATGCCTTCCTCGAGCGCCTTCTCGACTTCCTCGTGGTTCAGCGTGTACGAGGGACTGTCGACGAGTCGCTTGCGGTAGGCCAGCGTCGCGCCGCCCCATTGCTGCAACAGCTCGACGATGCGCGGCGCGCGCCCCTCTTGCTGGGCGGCTGCGCGCTCGGCACGGATCGCGCGGCCATGTGCGAGGAACTCCTCGGCGATAGTCTGGTCTTCGGCGCGCCAGCCGGCGCGGGCTCCAGCTTCGCCCAGTTGCGCGGTCAGCGCCTCATGGCGGGCGAGGAACTTCTCCACCTGCACCACGTAGTAGGCGAGCGATTCGGTGGCCGTGTCGATCGCCGTGAGGCCGCCGCCGATCACCACCACCGGCAGCCGCAGTTGCATGTTGGCCAGCGAGTCCTTGCGGGCGGCGCCGGTCAACTGCAGCGCCATCAGGAAATCGCTCGCGGTGCGCACGCCGCGCGCCAGGCCGTTGGGGATGTCCAGCGTGGTGGGCTTGCCGGCGCCCGTCGCCAGCGCGACGTGATCGAAGCCGAGCGAGAGCGCGTCGTCCACGGTCAGCGTGCTGCCGAAGCGCACGCCGCCGATGAGGCCGAATCGCTCGCGGCGCTCGAGCAGCAGCCGCACCAGCTTCAGGAAGTTCTTATTCCAGCGCACCGTGATGCCGTACTCGGCCACGCCGCCGAATCCAGCCATCACGCGCTCGCCGAGCGGCTCGTACAGCGTGCGCACGTCGTGCACCGGCGCGAACGGCACGCGCGAGCCGTCGGCGCGCACGCCGCTGACGCTTGCGTCGAGCGGTTCGATCTTCAGCCCGTCGATGCCGACCACGCCGTGGCCTTCGTTGAGCAGGTGGTGCGCGAGCGTGAAGCCGGCCGGACCCATGCCCACCACTAGCACCCGGTAGCCGCTGTCGGACTTGGGCGCCGGCCGGCGCAGGCTCAGCGGGTTCCACCGGGTCAGCAGCGAGTAGATCTCGAAGCCCCAGGGCAACTCCAGCACGTCCTTGAGCGTCCGGGTCTCGGCCTGCGGAATGTCCACCGGCGTCTGCTTCTGGTAGATGCACGCCTTCATGCAGTCGTTGCAGATGCGGTGTCCGGTGGCGGCCAGCATCGGGTTGTCGATCGTGATCATCGCCAGCGCGGAAATCGCGTGGCCCTGGGACTTGAGCGTGTGGAACTCGGAGATTCGTTCCTCGAGCGGGCAGCCGGCGAGATTCACGCCGAACGTCGAGCGCTTCCAGGGCGCTGCGCCGGTCGGACCCGGCTTCTCCTTCATGCCCTTGGAGCACGAGTCCTTGCCCTGCTTGTGGCACCAGATGCAGTAGTTCGCCTGGTCGAGCGCGCCGCGCAGGTCGGTGCCGGCGTCCGTGAGCGCGAAGCCCTCGCGCTGGCGCAGGTGCTCCGGATCGATCGTGAACGTGCGCACGCCCTTGTCGCCGTGCTCGCGGGCGTGGCCGAGCATGTGCAGCGGATCGACCTTGCCCGGCAGCCGAAACAGGACGTCGTCTGAATGACGCTGCGCGCCCGCCTCGGTGCTCGCCGCCCAGGCGCTGTAGCGCAGCGCAACGGCAAGGCGAGCGCGGGCGGTGGCACGCAGTTCGTCGGGCGCCGCTTCATCGGCCTGCGTGCTTTGGGCGGAGAGCACGGCGCGCGCGAACGTCAGCTCGTCGAACGGCTCGCCGAGCCACGCTTCGATCTCGTTCAACGCGGCGTCGGCATCGAAGCCGGTCAGGTCGGCCGGCGTGACCTTCGTCGCCTCCCTTCGGACGAACTTCAGCTTCACCTCGTAGAGCGGATCGAGCGCGTGGTGCGCGTCGCGCAGCGCACCCAGGGTATCGCCGATGCCGAACAGCCGGCCGACGAAGGTGTCCACATGCGGGCCGATCTCGAGCAGCAGCGCTGCTTCGTCGCGAACGGACAGGGCCGGTTCCGTCGAGTCTTGCTTCGTCGGATCGGTCAACGCCGTGCGCGCATCTGCCAGCCGCTGTGCGAGGCCCGCGTCGGTGTCGCGCAGTTTCACGAGGAATGCCGCGTCGATGCGGAGCAGTCCTTCGCGGGAATAGAGGTCTTCGAAACGCAGTCCGTAAGCGAGGTCGAGCGCAGCAGCCACGGCGGCTCCTTTCGGCGTGAGGTCAGTAGGATGCCGAGTGCGACGTGAGCGCGACCCCGTGCGAACGCGAAGGGGCGCCGTTATCGTTCCAGATACTGGAGCTTGTCCGTCGCGTCCTTCCACATCTCGGCTTCGGGCATCGGATCCCCGGTCTTGGTGATGGCCGGCCAGTTCTTGGACAACTCGGCGTTCAGCTCGAGGAGTTGCTTCTGACGCTCCGGCACGTCTTCCTCGGGCACGATCGCATTGACCGGGCACTCGGGGATGCAGACTGCGCAGTCGATGCATTCGTCCGGATCGATCACGAGCATGTTCGGACCTTCGCGGAAGCAGTCGACCGGGCAGACGTCTACGCAGTCGGTGTAGCGGCAGCGGATGCAGGATTCGAGAACGACGTGGGCCATGATGGTTCTCCGAGATGCAAATGGATCAGTCCGCGGGCGGGACCCAGCGAGGCGGCGTGAGCCGGCGCTTGCCGTCCTTTGTCATGCGCACGCACGGCTCGTCGAGCTGCTTGCGGTCCCAGAGCTGGCAGGTGACCTCCTCGTGCTTCTCGTCGAGCGCCTCGCAGTAGTTCGAGTAGGTGCACATGTTGACGGTGTCACCGTGGCCGGTGCGCACCTTCAGGAACCAGTCCGGATCGGCGAGGCTGGCGCGGGCGAACCCGACCACGTCGGCGCGATCGGACGCGAGCAGGTCCTCGGCCTGGGCGAAGCCGTGTACGCCGCCGGTGACGACGACCGGCGTTGTCAGACCGGCGGCGCGGATCGCCGCACGAATGCGCGCCGAAGGGTCGAAGTTGCGCCCGAACGGGCCGCGTTCGTCCGACACGTAAGCGGGCATGCATTCGTAGCCGCTCGGGCCGGTGTACGGGTACGAGGACCAGCCGATCGCAGGCTGCTTCGCGTCCTCGAACTTGCCGCCGCGCGACAGCGACAGGAAGTCCATGCCGGCGCGCGCGAACGCGACGCCGTAGTGCGTCGAATCGTCCACGGTGGAGCCGCCCTCGATGCAATCCTCCGACAGGAAGCGGCAGCCGACCGCGTAGTCGGTCCCAACCTCGGCGCGCACGCGATGGAACACCTCGATGGGAAGGCGCACGCGCGCCTCGCGCGAGCCGCCGTAGCCATCGTCGCGCGTGTTGAGCGCCGACAGGAACGATGCCATCGTGTAGGCATGCGCGTAGTGCAGTTCGACGCCGTCGAAACCTGCCTCGCGCGCCCGCCGTGCGGCATCCGCGAATAGGCCTGGCAGCACCTGCGGCAGTTCGCGGATGTGCGGCAGTTGGGTGTCGGTGACGCGCTCTCGCGCGCCCATACGCAGCGCCTCGAACTCGCGCGCGTCGAGCACCTCGGCCAGGCGGTCTTGCGACAACTCGAGCAGCGCCTGCCGCACCTCCTGCTCGTCGGTGCCGTTCATCTCCAGCGCGGCGCGGTGCCGGTCGGTGATGCGCAGGTGCTGGCCCAGGAACTTCGCCGGCTCCGGGCGCCGGCGGATCGACAGGAAGTCGATCAGCTGGATGTAGAGCTTCGTCTCGCCGTCACTTGCCTGCTTGACCGCATCGACGATTCGCCGCAGGCCGGGCACGAAGCGGTCATGGCCGATGCGCAGCAGCGGGCCGCTCGGAACGTCGCGAATGCCGGTGGCCTCGAGCACGATGGCGCCCGGGCGGCCCGCGGCGAAGCGGCCGTACCAGTCGCAGTTGTCGTCAGTGACGAAGCCTTCTTCGGTGGCCCGCCACGGCACCATCGCGGGCACCCAGGAGCGGGTCGCCAGCCTGAAGGGGCCGACCTCGAGAGGGCTGAAGAGCAGCGAGCGGCTCGCCTCGTCGCGGCCCGGCCATTGGCCGGGCTTCGTCTTCCACTTGATCTTTTGCGGGGGGCGCCACATGGCTCACATCCTCTTTGCAGCTTCACGAGCTGATAGATAGTTTAAGCTTGAACCAACTGGAATGCAAGAGCCGCTCTTCTGCATGCTCGGCTCAGGCATGCGCTGAGCGGTTGTCGAGTGCCATTGCGCGCCGGTGCAGTTTGTCGATCTCAGCGCGGCCAGGCGATGCTTGGTGGAGCAGAGGCTGTCCGCGCGCAACGCTCGGCTGACAGAGCTGTTGCCGAGATCGACCGCGGCCACTCGAAAGCACGAGGCGATCTGCTGCGCCGACGCCGGATGGCAATGCGCGGAGCGTGGCTGACCTGGATGTGGATCTCCGCTTGCGACGCCGCACCTCGGCTTGAGCCAACTGTCGTGACGGCCGATGCGGCCTCGTCCCGTTTTCTCTTGCGTGGCGAGGTTCTCGTCGACAGGCGTCGGTGCTTGGCGACGCGCTGTCAGCTCGTCCGCGCCATGCGCGAAGCGGGCGTCGCCAGGAAGTAGGTGCAGCCGATGCACAGCGCGCCGTACAGGACGACAGAACTCCAGGCCATCTGGTTCTGCAGTCCGCCGACGGCCCACGCGCTGAGGGCGGCACCGATGGCGTCGCCGATGCCGGTGCCGATGAGCAGCGCTCGGCCGACTCGACCATAGGAGACGCCGATCCGGCTCGCATCATCCGGATGGTTGAGGCGCCGCGGCTCAGCCGCTCTGGATGCCCGCGCCCTGCAGGGCATGCGCCAGCGCCGCGGGGGTCAGCTTGCGGACCTCCTTGAGCGAGTGCAGCTGCTCCTTGCCGCAGCCGCTGCACTTGTACACCGGCACCGTCAGGTCGACCTTCAGCCCCGGCTGGTCGGACAGGCCCGGCTCGAAAGAGAAGGTGTGGCGATGGTCCGGCTTGGGCTGCAGTTCCTTGCCGCAGGCCTCGCATTGGAAGTGCTTGAACAGCAGGCCCGTCGCTGCGCCGGCCGGCAGCGTGGCTTCGTCCTTCTCCACCAGGTGATCGAGCAGCTCGAGCGGCAGGTCGGCACGCAGGAACTGGCGGTGCCCGTTGGCGCAGGCCAGCACGGTCAGGGCGTGCACCGTCACCTTCAGCGCCTTCTCTTCGCCTTCGATGGCCCCGAGCACGCTCGGGGCCGTCGCCGTGTGGCAGATCCTGCAACTGCGGTACGTGTCGGTCATGGTCGCCTCCGTCGGTTGGATCCCTCGGGCACAGGCCGTGCTCTTGTCAAGGGTGCACCGGCCCTCTCTGCCCATCGGCGACTATGCGCTCATCGGCGACTGCCATTCGGCCGCGCTGGTTTCCTTCGGCGGGTCGATCGACTGGTGCTGCCTGCCGCGCTTCGATTCCGACAGCTGCTTCGCCCGGCTGCTCGACCGTCGCCGCGGCGGCCATTTCGCCATCGCGCCGGTCGACGGTTCGGCGCGCCGCCGCGAGTACGTGGGCGACAGCATGGTGCTCGCGACGACGTTCGAGTGCGCCTCGGGCGCGGTGCGGCTCACCGACTTCTTCGCGATGCGGCGCGGCGGCCGCGAGCGTCCGCGGCGCGAGCTGGTTCGCATCGTCGAAGGTTTGCGCGGGACCCTGCGGCTGGCGATCGAGTTCGCGCCGCGCTTCGACTTCGGCGGGATCGAGCCCTGGGTCTACCGCATCGGCCCGACGGCGCACTGCGCCGTGGGCAGCAACGCGGGCCTGCTGCTGTTCGGCGACGTGACGCTGCAGCTCGTGGGCGAGCACGACCTGTGCGCCGAGGTGGAGGTGCGCGCGGGCGAACGGCTGCACCTGGCGATGCAGTTCGTGTCGCCTGCCGAGCTGCATGCGGGCATGGACGACGCGCCGCCGCCCGCCGCCGAACTCGATGCCCATCTCGACGAAACCCTCGCCTGGTGGGGCGACTGGGCGTCGAAGCTGAGCCGCCGGGCGGGTGCCGGCGTGTGCGTGGCGCGCTCGGCCATCGTGCTCAAGGCGCTGACCCACGCGCCCACAGGCGCCATCGTGGCGGCGCCCACGACGTCGCTGCCCGAGCATGTCGGCGGCGAGCGCAACTGGGACTACCGCTACAGCTGGATCCGCGATTCGGTGTTCACGGTGCATGCGCTCGCGAGCCTCGGCTGCATCGGCGAGGCCGATGCCTTTCGCCGCTTCATCCAGCGCAGCGCGGCCGGCAGTGCCGAGCAGTTGCAGGCGCTGGTCGGCGTGGACGGCAAGCGCCGCCTGACGGAGATCACGCTCGATCACCTCGAGGGCTGGCGCGGCTCGCGGCCGGTGCGCATCGGCAACGCCGCCGAGCGGCAGTACCAGGCCGACATGTTCGGCCTGCTGCTTGAGCTGGCCGGCCGCTGGAGCTTGCGCGGCAACGTGCCCGACGCCCACTACTGGGACTTCCTCGCCGAGATGGTCGAGGCGGCAGCGCGCAAGTGGCCGCTGCCCGACCGCGGCATCTGGGAGGTGCGCGGCGAACCGCGCCACTTCGTCCATTCCAAGGTGATGTGCTGGGCGGCCGTGCGCCGCGGCATCGAGCTGGCGCGGCGGCACGGCTTTGCGGCGCCGCTGGCGCGCTGGGAACGCGCCTGCGCCGAGATCCGCGATGCCGTCGAGGCCGAGGGCTACGACCGCCGGCGCGGCATCTACGTCGCCAGCTTCGGCTCGCGCGAGCTGGACGCGGCCTTGCTGCTGCTGCCCGACGTGGGCTTCGTCGCCTACGACGACCCGCGCATGCTGCGCACAGCCGAGGCCGTGCGCTGCGAACTGGACGACCACGGCCTCGTCCTGCGCTACCGCGCGCCCGATGGCATCGGCGGTCCGGAAGGCTCGTTCCTGGCCTGCTCGTTCTGGCTCGCCGAGTGCCTGGCGCGGCAGGGTCGCCTGCCGGAGGCTCGCGAGCTGTTCGACCGCGTCTGCGCCTGCGGCAACGACCTCGGCCTGTTCTCGGAGGAATATGCGAGCGCCCGGCGCGAACTGCTCGGGAACTACCCTCAGGGCCTCACGCACTTGGCGCATGTTTCGGCGGCACTCGCGCTCGAAGGCGCGGGGGCGCCGGCGCGCCCTGACGCGCGCATCGGCCCTCAGCCGCCGTCGGCGAACGCGGGGTAGAGCGTCATGCCGCCGTCGACGTACAACGTGGCGCCGGTCACGTAGTCGGAATCGTCGGAGGCGAGCCACAGCGCCGCGCGTGCGACGTCGTCGACCTCGCCGATGCGTCCGTACGGGATGAGTTCGAGCAGCTCGCGGCTGGCCTCGGGCGAGTCCCAGGCGGCCTCGTTGATGCCGGTGCGGATGGCGCCGGGCGAGACGGCGTTGATGCGGATCCTCCGTGGTGCGACCTCCTGGGCCACGCTGCGCATCAGCATCGCGACGCCGCCTTTGGACGCCGCGTAGTTGACACGCCCTGCCCAGGGAACGATGTCGTGCACAGAGCTCACGCAAATCACCTTGCCGAGCGCGCGCGAGGCCGGCGCCGGCCCCTGCGCCACGAAGCGCCGGACCGCTTCTCGCACGCACAGGAACTGGCCGGTCAGGTTGCTGGCGATCACGGCGTCCCACTGATCGACGCTCATGTCCGTGAACGCCGCGTCGCGCTGGATGCCGGCGTTGGCGACCAGGATGTCGAGTCGCCCGCAGGCCTGGGTGAGGCGATCGAACATCGCGAGCACCTCGGATTCCTTCGACACGTCGGCCTGCAATGCCAAGGCACGGCCGCCGGCCTGTCCGATGCGCGCGACCATCGACTCTGCCGCTGCGCGCGAGCCGCGGTAGTTCACGCCGACCGCTGCGCCGGCTTCGGCGAGGGCCGCGGCGATGCCCGCGCCGATGCCGGTGGCAGCGCCGGTCACCAGCGCGACTTGGCCGTGCAGCGAGAGCCGGTCAGGGAAGGCAGCCACGGGCCGTGTTCGGCAAGACCCGTTCCCGCAACCGAGACTCGCCGGCGGCTCCCTCGCGTGCCCCATGGGGTCCGAGCGCGGGAACACGGCTTGCCTGAGCGCAACGATGGAAGCGCAATCCGCCAGTCGGTCTCGCGACCTGCGTGAACCGGCATCCGACGCGGCGGGCGTGGTGCTCATCACCGGCTACGGCGGCGCAATCGGCACGGCCGTCGCCGCACGCCTGCGCAAGCGTCATCGCGTGGTCGGCTTCGACCGCGGCTGCAACGACGACGCCGCGTGCATCGAAGCCGATATCGGCTCCGGCGACTCGCTCGCCCGCGCATGTGCCGAGCTGCGCGAACGCCATGGCGGGCGCATCGCGTCGGTGATCCATCTGGCCGCCTACTTCGACATGAGCGGCGAGCCGAACCCGCTCTACGACAAGGTCAACGTCGAAGGCACGCGGCGCCTGCTCGAAGCACTGGCCGGCTTCGACGTGGAGCAGTTCGTCTATGCCAGCACGATGCTCGTCCATGCGCCGACCGAGCCCGGCAAGCCGATCGACGAGGCCGCGCCGATCGATCCGAAGTGGGCGTATCCGAAGTCCAAGCTCGACGCCGAGAACGTCGTGCGCACGAGGCACGGAGACATGCCGATCCTGGTGCTGCGTATCGCCGGCATGTACAGCGACCACTGCGACTCGGCGACGCTCGCGCAGCAGATGCAGCGCATCGACCGGCGCAGCCTGATCGGCCGCGTGTTCCCGGGCGATACCAGGCACGGACAGGCGTTCGTCCATCTCGACGACCTGTGCGACGCATTCGCCCTCGCCGTCGAGCGCCGCAAGCAGTTGCCTCCGGACCTGACCCTGCTGATCGGCGAGCCCGAGACGCCCAGCTACGCGCAGCTGCAGGACGGCTTCGCGCAGGCGCTGCTCGGGCAGCCGTGGCCGGCGGCCGAGATCCCCAAGAGGGTCGCCAGGACCGGTGCGTGGCTGCAGGACAAGGCCGGGGACATCGTGCCCGATGCGATCGACCAGGGCGAAGAGCCGTTCATCAAGCCCTACATGGTCGATCTGGCCGACGATCACTTCGAGCTCGACATCCGCCGCGCAGGGGAGGCGCTGGGCTGGCAGCCGAAGCACCGCCTCGCGGCCGCGCTGCCGCGCCTGGTCGAGGTGATGAAGGCCGACCGCGAGGCCTGGTACGCGCGCAACAGGCTCGAGTCGCCAGCCGGCGTCACGCCGCGACAGCGGGCCGGGCTCGACGAGCGCGAGCGCGACGCGCTGCGGCATCACGCCGCAATGATGGAACAGCTCCACAGAGACACCTTGTGGGCCCACCTGGTCGCCGCCTTCCTCGGCGTGTGGCTCGTCTTCAGCCCGGCGACGCTCGGCCATACCGACGAAGCGGCGATGGCCGCCAGCGACGTCGCGAGCGGCGTGCTCGTCGTCGTGTTCGGCTCGCTGTCGCTGAACCGGCGTTTCGCCTGGGCCCAGTGGGCCAACGTCTTCGTCGGCACGTGGCTGCTGTTCGCGCCGCTGCTGTTCTGGACCGCGAGCCCCGCGGCCTACGTCAACGACACGCTGGTGGGGTCGCTCGTCATCGCGCTCGCGATCCTGATCCCGCACATGCCGGGCATGAGCCTGATCGGCATGGCGCTGGGCCCCGACATCCCGCCCGGCTGGGACTATTCGCCGTCCGACTGGACGCAGCGCCTGCCGATCGTCGTGCTGGCCTTCCTCGGATTCTTCCTGTCGCGCTACCTGGCCGCGTACCAGCTCGGCCACATCCCCGCGGCATGGGACCCGTTCTTCGGTCGCGGCACCGAGACCATCATCACCTCGGAGATGTCGCGCGCCTGGCCGGTGCCCGACGCCGGCCTGGGCGCGCTGTCGTACATGCTCGAAGCGCTGTCGGGAATCATGGGCGACCGCAGGCGCTGGCGCACGATGCCGTGGATGGTCGCGCTGTTCGGCCTGCTGGTCGTGCCGCTGGGCGGCGTGAGCATCTTCTTCATCGTCATCCAGCCGATCTGGATCGGCACCTGGTGCACGCTGTGCCTGATCGCCGCGGCGGCGATGGTGGTGATGATCCCGTACTCGCTCGACGAGATCGTCGCGATGGGCCAGTTCCTGCGCGAGCGCAGGCGCGCCGGGCGGCCGATGTGGGACGTGTTCTGGCACGGCGACACGATGGAGGGCGGCAGGCACCGGCACGGCTCCGAGTTCGATCGGCCGGCGCGCGAGTTCATCGCGGAGATGATCTCGGGCGGCATCAGCGTGCCGTGGACGCTCAACGGCTGCGTCGCGATCGGCGTCGCGCTGATGTGCACGCGCCTGCTGTTCGGGACCGAAGGCGCGATGGCGAACAGCGACCACCTGGTGGGCGCGCTGGTCATCGTCATCGCGGTCAGCGCCTGGGCCGAAGTGGCGCGCGCGCTGCGCTGGCTGATCGTCCCGTTCGGCGCCTGGCTCGTCGCCGCGCCCTGGGTGCTCGACGGCGCGAACGCCGCCGCAACGGCGGCCGGCATGGCCGCCGGGCTCGCGCTGATCGCGCTCAGCCTGCCGCGCGGGACGATCCGCAACCGCTACGGCGCCTGGGTCCGCGCGACCCGGTGATGCCGGGCACATCGGTTGCCGAAGCACGCTGTCAGGCTCGAGAGCAGACGACGATGAAGCACAAGCTGCTGAACGCGCAACCGGAGCGAACCTATGCGGTGGTGCTGGACCCCGGCGACGATCCCGTGTCGTGCCTGACGCGGCTGGCTGCCGAAGAGCGGCTGGACGCGGCCCGGCTCACCGGCATCGGCGCCTTCTGCAGCGTCGTCGTCGGCTTCTTCGATCTGGAGCGCAGGGACTACGAGCGCATCGGGATCGACGAGCAGGTCGAAGTGATTTCGCTGGTCGGCGACATCGCGCTCGGCCCCGATGGCGCGCCGCAGCTGCACGTGCACGTGGTGCTCGGCAAACGCGACGGCACGGCGTGGGGCGGGCACCTGCTCGAGGCTCGTGTTCAGCCGACGCTGGAGGTCATGCTGGTCGAGTCGCCGTCGCATCTGCGGCGCCGTATCGATCCGGCGACCGGCCTGGCGCTGATCGCGCTGTAGTTCGGGGCCGGCGCCGGCCGGCTCGCGTTGCAGTAGTGGAGCAGCAGCCCCGTCAGCAAGGCGCCGCCGACGATGTTGCCCAGCGTCACGGGAAGCTGGTTCCAGAACAGCCACTGCGCCGCGCCGATGTCGGCGCCGAGCATGATGGCCGTCGGGATGACGAACATGTTGACGACCGAGTGTTCGAGCGCCAGCGCGAAGAACGTCGCCACCGGCAGCCAGATCGCTGCGATCTTGCCGGTGGTCGACGTGGAGCTCATCCCCAGGACCGTGCCGAGCGCCACCATCCAGTTGCACAGGATGCCCTTGACGAAGGCGGTCCACCAGCCGGCGGCGCCGGCGTGTTCGTAGAGCAGCGTCTTGTCCTGCGCCACCGCGATGATCCTGGCGCCCAGCGGTCCGGTGCCCTTGCTGAAGCCTTCGGTCAGCGTCACGGTGAGCAGGAAACCGACGAAGACGCAGCCGAGGAAGTTCCCCAGGTAGACCCAGCCCCAGTTGCGCAACATCGCGGCGGCGCTCGTCTTGCCGCGAACGATGCCCACGGGCAGGACGGCGAAGTTGCCGGTGGCCAGTTCCAGGCCGAGCAGCACGATCATCGCGAAGCCCACCGGAAACACCGCACCCGAGATCAGCGCCGCGGCGCCGGTGGTGAAACCTTCCGAGGTCTTGAACGCCAGCCCGGTGGCATAGGCCAGCAGTGCGCCGGACAGGAAGCCCTTCAGCAGCATCGCGCGCGTGCTCAGTGCGGCCTTCTTGATGCTGGCGGCCTCGACTTCTTCCATCAGGCGTTGCGGTACGACGTAGTCCATGGCCTGCCCCTCAAACCGGACTCGAGCGGGGTCGATGGGCGTCGCATCGCTGCGGCTCGGCGGGCCGGTCGGCCGCCGCAGCGCCGCCCAGGAAGAAGCTGCCGAGCCAGCATGCGAACAGCAGCAGCGCGAGCTTGACCATCGCCCAACCCGCGACTTCCTGCTGGTCCACCAGATAGCTGTTGCACACCCGCACCGGCGCGATGACGTAGAGCCAGCCGAGCACGACGAGCATGCTGACGGCATTGGTCCACACGAAGCTGCGGCCGATGATGCCGAGCCGTCTCCAGGCCAGGCCCAGCGGAAGCCCGACCAGCAACGGAAGGCTGGCGAACTTGGCCGCCTCGTCGAAGGAGTTCGTCAACGCGCCGTCGAGCGCGCGCGGCAGCATCCAGTAGCTCGAGACGAAGGTCGCCAGCAGGACCCAGGGGATCGCGCCGCCGGCGGCGTCGAGCAGCGAGTCCTGCAGCCGTTGCGGCAGCAGCCGGCACGACACGAAGCCGATGGCCGCGAGCAGCGGCATCTGCAGCAGCATG
>Ga0138256_10001910_pt1 | contig 22434 bp, 25 predicted proteins | sample KNB2016incub_MG_FD_105486 | JGI IMG/M metagenome (GOLD analysis project Ga0138256, IMG submission 105486) | Active sludge microbial communities from wastewater in Klosterneuburg, Austria - KNB2014incub_MG | ecosystem: Engineered > WWTP > Activated sludge > Unclassified | place: Austria... | reverse complement strand
TATCTTACTCAATATCCTGATCACATATTCCTGGATCCGTGAACTGCCAGCCAGTTTATGATGCTCACCACAAATAAACGAATCTGACCGGCTGCCGATACTGGATCTGCTTTCGCCGTCACTCGTCATGGTTGTCGCCCGCAGTGACCGCTGGGTAACGACGCCGTCACCGGGCAAATACATGACGTGCTTCAGATCGGCAGCCGAGATCTTGCGGCCATCTGAATTCGTAAACCCCTTTGGCTGAAAGAGCGTTTTCCACTTATCGGCCTTCTTATCCCTGTAAATCACAACCGCGTCGAGGGCGGTGCCGCAATCAGCCCCAACAACATTGATCAGAACTCCGCCGCTCTTACCACCCGCCGCGGCTAGGGCCTCGTGAAGCCGCTTGGCCCGGTTGAGGACAGCCGCAAAAAATGCGGCGGCGTCGGATTTAGAGTTCGGCTTAAACGCGACATCAAAATCTTTATCGTCCAACATGCTCCAGCCATATTTTGTCCAAACTTTTGGATCATATATGTCGATCGAAATCGGCTGCAGCCTTTCATCAAACGCCCTGAATGTTCCCGGTGCCGGCAGCAACTGATACCCCGACGGCAGCGTAAAAAGGGTAAATTTCGACGTATCCTGCACGAACGGCAGGTCGATCCTCAACCCGCCAAAATTAAGCCCGTTCGTCAGGCTGTCGAGTGCGAGGGCCGAGCCTTCGTTTGGCGTCGCCATCAGAATAACTTTATCAAATAGCTTTGCGCCCGCCCACGTCGGGCGTATCTTTTGCGAACCCGCCGGCAGATCAACGTCGCCATACATTAGGGCGTAGCGCGTAATAATGCCGCCCATCGAATGGGCAACCACATCAAATTTCAAATCCGGCCGCTTGAGCTTTATCCTTAAAGCCTCAATTTTTCGCACGAGCAGCCGTGCATTCAGTACGTTATCCAACCGCCAATCATACGGATAAACGTAGAGCGAATCGTGAAAGCCTTCGTCTGACGGCGACTCCCAGCTTTCTTCCTGGTAACCGCCGCGGACCCGCATTTCCTTGATAAAATCGCCATATACGTCCGTTACCGGGAAAACGCCTATCTTTACTTCTCGCAGAACGTCGCCCGGAATCAAATCGTCGCGATTCTTGCTGAGGTCGAGCGAGATCGGCAGCCGAAGGTCCTCGGACTTTGGTTTCAGCGCCCGGAACCATATTCGCTCATTTGTCACCTTGTGCCGCAGTTCCGATCCCGAGACTCCCGGAATAAGAATCACGGGATTCTTGCCTTGAGCAAATGCGAACGTGCAAAATGACGCGACAAAAATCCCGGCCTTTAGAACGGACAGGGTAAATCTGGTGAGTCTTGAGGCACTCATGTTATTTGTCAAACATTTGGCACTACGCCATTTGAGCCGGTATTAACGGCCAGCCATTTCTTAAAATCATCCGGAAACTGCCGGATCGCCGATTGTATCGGCCACGCCGCCGCGTCTGCGAGCGGGCAAAACGATTTGCCCTCCATGTTGTCACAAATATCAAGCAGCAGCTTTGCGTCCTCGGGCTTGCCGCCGCCGGCCGCGATGCGATTAAAAATCTTGACAAGCCAATCAGTTCCTTCGCGGCACGGCGTACACCAGCCGCAGGATTCGTGCTTGTAAAACTCGGTCAGATTTTTGGTCGTGTCCATCACGTCGACCGTCTCGTCCATGACCATCATGCCGCCCGTTCCCAGCATCGAGCCGGCGGCGACGAGGCCCTCGTAATCAAGAGTGACGTTTTTGCCGAGAATTTGACCGGCATTCATGATGTAAACGCTTGACCCGCCGGGAATTACTGCCTTAAGTTTATTATTCCGGAGCATCCCGCCGCAGTCCTCGAATATGAACTTTTCCATGTCAGCATAGCCCATCGGAAGTTCATAGACGCCCGGCTTTTTGACATGGCCGCTGATCGACCAGAGCTTTGTGCCGCCTGATTTCTCGGTGCCAAGATCACGCCACGCGATACCGCCCATTTCGATAATTTGTGGTATCGAGGTCAATGTTTCGACGTTATTAACAATTGTCGGCGAGGCATACAGGCCTTCAATTGCGGGGAACGGCGGTTTGAGCCGCGGATGTCCGCGAAATCCCTCGAGCGAACTGAGCAATGCGGTTTCTTCGCCACAGATATACGCCCCGGCCCCGGTGTGCGTGTGGAGATCAAAATTGAGGCCTGAACCGAGAATATTGTTGCCCAAAAGCCCCGCCGCGCGGGCTTCATCGATCGCGACATCCATGATGTCGAGCAGATATTTATATTCGCCGCGCCCATAAACATAGCCGGTGTTTGACCCGAGCGTGTAGCCCGCGATGATCATACCCTCGATCAAAGCGTGCGGGTCATACTCCATCAAATACCGGTCTTTGAACGATCCCGGTTCTGACTCGTCGGCATTGCAAATGATGTATTTCGGCTTTGGCGAATCGCGCGGTACAAACGACCATTTCATGCCTGACGGAAAGCCCGCACCGCCGCGGCCTCGCAGGGCAGAATCTTTTACTTCCTGAATGATCGCATCCGAGGTCATCCCGAGCGCCTTCTCGAGCGACTTGTAACCGCCGTCCTTTCGATACACCTCGAGCGTATGCCCATCCTTGATAAACACTCGCCTCAGTGACAACGGCTCACAGCCTATGGCTTTAATTTCCATAACCGGAACGCGAACTCGTCGTGTCCGCTTCCTCCCTAGTTTGCGGACATGAGTGTCCGCGTCCCGCCTATAACCCCAAATCCCTCACGATCACCAACGTATCCGTGTGTTGGTGAAACTTAATTACTTTGCCATCACGAACTTCCCATTCGTGAGCAAACGGCACCGTCGTACTCTTACCGGTTTGTATAAATTTGCCGGAATATGTTCCAATTGCGACCACGTTGCCGTCGCCGCCATCAACGATCTTATTTGGCACGGCAGCAAACCCTTCCCATTCGGTTCCGATTCGCATGAAAACACCGCTCAATACGCCATTCGGCCCGTTGTGCGTGCCGCCATACATAAAACCCGCGGCCTCAGTCCATGCGATATTCTCGTCAAACGCACCAAGCACGCCCGGAATATTGCCGGTCGCAAAATCGTCGTAAATGCCTCTGATAATTTCTGCGTTGGTCATCTCAAAGAAGTTTCCTAAAATCGGCCTCGCTCAATCCGGCGTCCCTGACTATACCGCCCATAGTTAGCGAATTGACGGGGTTATGCCTCGGAATCGTGACAATTCTATCGCCATTTGTCATGACCGTGTGCTTGCCTTGCCTCGCTATCCAAAACCCGGCTTTCTCAAGAGCCTTGATCGCCAGCAAATGATTGATGCCCGGAATCTTCGGCATCAAGCCGCAACCTCCACCTCTCTCACATCCGCGTCCTTCAATTGCATATCGACAACATATAAATACTCCTGAATGGCCTCCTTTATGTTGTCGAGAGCCTCTTCTTCGGTCTCGCCCTGGGACCAGCATCCCCGCAGAGCGGGACATGACACGCTGAATCCTTCTTCTGTTTGCTGCAATGCCACCTTGTAATACATGCTATTTACACCCCGCCAAGATCGTATCCACTTTCTCAACCGTCAGGTCCTCGTGATAATCAAACCCGATCTGCATCATCGGTGCTGTGCCGCAGCTGCCGAGGCACTCAACCATCGTGACTGTGAATTTACCGTCCTCGGTCGTCTCGCCCGGATGAATGCCGAGCTTCGAACAAATATGCTCAGTAATGTCCGGCTCGCCCATTATTCTGCAGGACAGCGTTTTGCATATCTGGATGTGATGGCGTCCGACGGGACGCAAGTTGAACATCGAGTAAAACGTGACGGTTTCCCAAACGTCAGTTACCTCAAGGTTCAAAAATTTCGCCAAAAAATTTACGCCCGGATTGTCTATCCAACCACGTTCGCGCTGCACCACAAAAAGCAGCGGAATAAGGGCCGAACGCGAACGATCAGCCGGGTATTTGGTGAGATGCGTCCGCATCTCATCAACGACCGCCGGCGAAAACTCAGCCACCTCGTCAGTGACGAGGACTTTGTCGGTAAAACTTGTAGGTGTTGTTGCTGCTGCCATCTAATGAGTTGCCGCTTCTAAGTCAGCCACACGGCGTTCGAGATTGTTGACCCGCTCATGATCCTGGATGGTCAACGAGCCTACCGTGTTGAATTGTTTTGCCAAGATTGCTAACTCAGACCTGACTTCCTTGAGCATCGCGGCCATAGAGTTAATTTTACTGTCCAGTTGATCGATCCGCTGTTCGAGCTTTTCAAGCCGGATGGAAGTCGATCGCAAATCCGCAGTCAGTCCGTCAAATTTGTGTTCCGCAATTTCGGCGAAGCGAATCATCCTGGCCTTAAAGTCCAGCATCTCTGACTTGAAATCATCATCGAAGGTTTCAGCCATAACCCGTCCTTACCTATCAATTTCCCCCAAAACAATATCCAAACTCCCAATTATCGCCACGACGTCCGCGATCATTTCGCCGTCGCACATAACGGGCAGGGCTGCGAGATTGACAAAGCTGGGGCCGCGAAAATGGACGCGCTCGGGTTTTGGGCCGCCGTTTGATTTCATATAGACGCCGAGCTCGCCTTTTGACGCCTCGATGGGCATATAAACCTCTCCCGGTGGCACATTAAAGCCCTCGGCGACGATCAGAAAGTGGTGAATCAGCGAGTCCATATGCTTGCGCATATCGTCGCGGTCGGGCAGAACGACCTTTGGGCTGTCTGCTTTGATCGGGCCCGGCTTTAGTCGATCGAGCGCCTGGCGAACGATCTTGTAAGACTCCAGGCATTCACGCATTCGCACCTTAAATCTCGCCCAGACATCGCAATCATGCTCAACCGGAATTTCAAAATCGTACGTCTCATAGCCCGTGTAAGGGTTATGCCGCCGCAGATCGAGTTCGACTCCGCTACCCCGCAGACAGGGGCCGGTAAGTCCCCAATTTATCGCATCGTCCCGCTCGATGACACCGATTCCTTTTGTCCGGCTCATCCAGATTGTGTTGCCCGTGACGAGCGTGTCAAAGGTGTTCATCGCCTCAGGAAAATCAGCCAAAAACTGCTCGCAGCGGTTAACAAAACCTGCCGGCAAATCCATCATCAGGCCGCCGATACGAAAATAGCTGGGCGTCATGCGCCCGCCGGACGCGGCCTCGATCAGGTTTAGAATTTTCTCGCGTTGACGAAAGCAATAGAAAAATACTGACATCGCACCGATATCGAGACAGTGCGTGCCGAGCCAAACCATGTGCGATGCGATACGCTGCAATTCGCACATCAGAACGCGGATGACCTGAGCGCGTTCGGGAATCTCGAGATCGAGCAACTTTTCTGCCGCCATTACATACGCAAGGTTATTTCCCAACGGATTCAAATAATCCATCCGGTCGGTAATGACGATGCCTTGCTGGTACTTTTTGTATTCAAACAGCTTCTCCATACCCGTATGGAGATAGCCAATGTCGGGAATACAATCAACGACCAGTTCACCGTCGAGCCTGAGGTCGAGACGCAAAACACCGTGCGTCGAAGGGTGCTGCGGCCCCATCGACAGCGTCATCTCGGATTCGAGAGCCCTATCCATTACCTCGAATTTGCCCGGAATATTTTCTACAGCAGTTGCCATTTTTGATTTTGGATTTTCGATTGTGGATTTTAGTTTAATCGGCTTTCTGCCAATCCAACATCTAAAATCCAAAACCTAAAATCAGTTCAGACTGTAAGGCTCGTAGCCTCGCAGCGGATAATCTTTTCTCAATGCATGCCCGTCAAAATCCGAGGGCAGCAAGATCCGCCGCAGATCTGGATGGCCGTCAAATATGACGCCGACCAGATCGTATGTTTCACGTTCGTGCCAGTTTGCGGTCTTCCACAGAGTTGTTACGGTTTCAACATGCGGATCGTCCTCGTTCAAGAGGACCTTTAATCGGAGACGGCTATAATGCGTTGTTGAAAAGAGGTGATAATTGACCTCGAAACGCGGCTCTTCCTCAGGCCCGCGGTCGCCGCCGCAAAGGTCTGCGAGCATATCAAAACCGTGGTCCGCCTTCAGAAATGAGCAAACATCGACGATGGATTCACGCGGAACCGTGACCGTCACCTCACCGTGACCCTCAACGACCGAAACGACCCATGCCTCGTTCTCGCTTTTTAGCTTTTCCACGTAAATGTGAAGGTTTTCCGCCATACAACTCTTCTAACCGCTGCGGCCCGCAACTACAAAAAGACTCCTGCCGCAAATCTTGCCTGAACCTCGCGGACCAAATTAATTAAATCGCTGATCCGCGTTATCTGCGTTCATCCGCGGCAAAAACTGTTTTTGAAGCCTCACGATGAGCGCCGCTTCTCGTGCCTCGACGGCACCGAGTAGGGCCGCGGAGCGTTCTCACGCTCGACGCGAGCTTCCATTTCTCGCTCCAGGGCGGTTCCCTCAGTAACGGGCAGCGTTCCGGGAACACGCGAAACACGAGACTCCGGCTCGAATGTATCGCGGCGGTCCTTTACAGACTCCTTCATGATCTTGTCCTGCAGCATCGTGATCGCGTGGACCAGCATCTCCGGACGCGGCGGACAGCCGGGAACATAAATATCAACCGGAACGATCTTGTCAACGCCCTGAACGATGGCGTAGTTATCAAAAACACCGCCCGAGGTCGCACACGCTCCCATTGAGATAACCCATTTAGGCTCAGGCATTTGATCGTAAATGCGGCGAAGCACCGGCGCCATTTTTCGCGAAACGCGGCCTGAGACGATCATCACATCGGCCTGTCGCGGCGATGCACGGAATGTCTCGGCGCCAAAACGCGACAAATCATTGCGGGCCGAAACGGTATTCATCATTTCGATTGCGCAGCAGGCGAGGCCAAACGTTGCCGGCCAGAGGCTCGATTTTCGCGCCCAGTTAACGACCGCGTCGAGTTTTACAGTCACGACATCGGGAAGTGATTCGAATAATTGATTCTCAAGCCCCATATGTTTATGGCTAGGCCGCCATCTTTAGCCGTGACGCCTCTTCGCGGCGGCGCTTTGCCAACTGTTTGGCCTCTGCACGAGCTTCTGCCCTAGCCTGCAGGCCCCAATCAAAAACGCCTTTTTTCCAAACGTAAATGTATCCAATTACCAACGTCGCAACGAATATCATTATTTCAACAAATGCAATCGTACCGTAGGCGATCCCGCTCAATTTTTCCTCAGCCATAAGGCTCTTAAAGGCCACGGCGAAAGGAATAATGAACAGGACTTCGATATCGAACAGAAGGAAAATAACGGCGACGGTGTAAAACTTGATCGAGAATTTGTCGCGGGCCGACCCAACCGGGTCTTTGCCGCATTCGTACGGCATCAGCTTGGTCGCGGTACGTTTTCGCGGGCCGATTAGCTGAGTAACCAGCAATTGGCTCACGCCAAAACCGGCGGCGACAATAAACATTATCCCAATGGGAACGTAATCAAAAACGTTATATTCGGACATCTGGATGCTCTGACCTTTTCCGATTCAACCGTAAAATGCTGCCCAAATATCATGCATTTCCGACGTTGATTTGCGTTTTTGGCGCAAGCTAAATCGTAGTTTAACGAGCAATTAGTGTCAAGGCAGTCGCCCTCTGAATCAGGTGATGGCTGTTCCAATCGCGGCTATTTATTCGTTGACCGTGTTAAACCGCATATGATAATTTTAATAATGGCATTCGCGCGCCAAAAAACCGCCGTTTTTCCCTTCTTTTGTTTAATTTTTAGCTTGTGATTTCAGGTTTTAATACAGACATCGAATTTGAGGACAGGGTTTATCATGTGCAGACGGAGGACAAAGGCCATCCGGCACGCATGATAATGTCGCTCGTCTATGACGGCGGCACTATTCTCGCGAGTAAAAGAGCGAGTTACGAAGACCTGGCCGCGGTCAATTTTGATGAAAAAGAGGTGTCTGAAAGGCTGTCGAGGCAGCACAAACTAATTTGTGCTGCGGTTAAGGCAGGGCGCCTCGACGAACTCAAGAAGATGGCCGCAAAAGGCGAGGCTGGTGCAACAAGACAGGCCCCCTTGGTAACTGCAATTGTAGAGGCCGTTCCCGAACCATTGCCCGTGGCCGCGGCCGTTACGGCCGTGTCAACCCCAATCGCCCGCGTCGATCCGATGATTCCGAGCGCTCCGCTTAAGATTGCTATGGTCGAGACGGAGCAGATACTGAGGGTTATCCCCGCCGACCCGCTCGATGAAGAACTTGTGCTCGAAGCTATCGATATCATCGAGGACGAAATACTTCCGTCAGAGGCCGTGGCAGTCGTGAGCGAGCTATCCGGACAGGAGCGTACCCCGAACAGCAAACTGAGCCTTGAGTTGCTGGGTGATGGGAAATTCAAGGGCGGTGATCGGCGTATGATCAATATCATGATTTGCCGCGGTACCGAAAGAAAGGTCGTGACCGACGCTCAGATAATGATCAAGGTTCTCGGATCAAGCTTTCGCCCGGTTATTTTTCACGCAAAAACTGACGCCAACGGCATCGCTCGCGTCCACCTGCAGCTGCCGCACTTCCAAGCCGGCCGGGCTGCTTTGCTAATCAGGGCCATGACCGGCGGTGAAGAGATCGAGTTGCGCCGCGTCGTAACACCGGGCTGATTCAGTGCACCGTTGCTCGCGTTCGCCCCTGCAAACATAAAAGTTCAAAATTTCAAATTCAAATTTGAAATTGCGACGGCCAAAGCGGAAACTGAATCTCATGGCCGATGTCCAAATTTTTCTCAATGGCAAAACATGCGAGGTGCCGATAAATATCGCCCTCGATGGCCTATTGGATCATTTCTCACTGCCCAAACAACGTATCGCCATAGAATTGAACGGCAACGTCATCCGTCGCGCCGATTGGCCGCAAATAAATCTCAAGAATAACGACCGCATCGAGGTTGTCCACTTTGTAGGCGGAGGCTAGGAATTCTTTGCCGCAGATAAACGCAGAAAACGCAGGCTACAGATGCGTTAGAATTGCCTTATTCTGATCCGCGTCATCCGCGCATATCTGCGGCAAAATTTCTTTTCCACTCTGTGACCTCGGCGCCCTCTGTGGTAAATTTTTTTTATGTCGGATAGTTTTCAACTAGCAGGAACCTCATTCACTTCGCGCCTCATAATTGGTACTGGCAAATATCGTTCGTATGACGAGATGAAATCGGCCCATGCGGCCTCCGGGTCGGAGATGGTCACGGTTGCGGTCAATCGAGTGCCGCTCGACGGCAAGACCGAGTCGTTTCTCGACCATCTCGACCCAAACATGCGCATTTTGCCAAATACAGCCGGCTGTTACGACGCCGATCATGCGATCAGAACGGCAAGGCTCGCTCGTGAGGCACTCGACACGGAATGGATAAAGCTCGAGGTCATCGGCGACCCGATCACTCTGCTTCCCGACAATGAGCAAACTCTCGACGCTGCAAAAGTATTGATAAAAGAAGGCTTTATCGTCCTTCCGTATTTTACCGACGACCTGATAATGGCCAAAAAGCTGCTCGACGCCGGCTGCCCGGCAGTAATGCCACTCGCCGCACCGATCGGCTCTGGCATGGGCGTGCAAAACCCCTCAAATCTGCGAATCATGCGCGAACAACTTCCGGATGCGACAATAATCGTCGACGCCGGTGTCGGCGTCCCGTCCGACGCCGCGATCGCCATGGAGCTAGGAGCCGACGCGATCCTCATGAACACCGCCATCGCCGAAGCTCGCGTTCCCGGCCAAATGGCAACAGCCATGAACCTCGCCGTCCAGGCCGGTCGCCTGGCCTATCTGTCGGGAAGAATGCCAAAACGTCTGTACGCGTCCGCATCGAGCCCGATCGAAGGAGCGATAAAGTAGAGTAATTTTGTGAGATAATTTTTGCCGATGGAAACCTGGAGATTTTAGATGCTTAAAACATTGACTGCAACAATATGGCGCGAAGATGACGGGTATGTTTCACTTTGTTCCGAGCTTGATATCGCCAGTCAGGGAGATACGGTCGAAGACGCTCGCAGCAATCTTAGGGAAGCCGTGGAACTGTTTTTTGAGACCGCCCATCCGAATGAGATTGCGACGCGCCTTAACCCAGAAGTTTACATCACTCCGATGGAGGTAGAAGTTGGGGCGTTTGCGTAAGCTCTCCGGGCAAGAGATTTGCCGGATATTGATGAAGCATGGCTTTAGGCAGGTTCGGGCAGTCATGTGTTCATGCAGCGAGCAACCGAAACCTCAACAATCTCGGTTCCGGTTCCGCTTCATTCCGAAGTGAAAATTGGAACGCTGCAATCAATCATCCGACAATCCGCCGTTCGGCGATCCGAATTCGAGAACTAAGGAATGTTATGCCTACCAAACTTCTATTTTTTGGCGCAACAGCAGATATTGTCGGGCACCGAAATCTCGAAATGTCCGAACTTGTCGGATTGTCCGCCGCACGAGCTCTGAACACAATAGTCGACAAATTCCCGCTGCTTTCATCTCATAAACTTCATATCGCGGTAAATCAAGAATTTGCCTCTGCCCAAGAAGTGATCCGAGACGGCGATGAACTCGCGGTTTTCACTGCGGTTTCGGGCGGCTGACAAATCGGTTATCATCGCAACTGTTATGACCGAGAAGCAATTTTATGACTGGCAGACGCTCGGCGGCACCGATGATGTGCGGCGTTTTGTTGACGCACTCGAAAAGGCCGATGTTTTATGGTGTGCAATTGGCGGCATCGCGGTGAACCACTGGGCTGCCGAGCAAATGGTCACGTTGGACGTTGATTTTGTGGTTGCCGCTGATTCGATCGAGCGGGCGGAATCTGCATTAGTTGCGAGTGGCTTTTCGGTGGAAGAATTTGAGTGGTCGATCAACTTTAAGGGATCCTCAAAGGTCGCGATTCAGTTAACGACCGAGGAGATGTATCGCGATTTTGCGTCGCGCGGAATCGCTGCGGACGTTCATGGAATTCTCATGCGCGTGGCATCGCTTGAGGACACCTTAACCGGAAAGATCCGTGCGTGGAGTGACCCGCAACGCCGTCAAAGCAAAAGGATCAAAGACCTCGCCGACATCGCTCGCCTGGTCGAATCGCATCCACATCTGTGGCAAACTTTGCCGGCCGAGCTGCGAGACGAAATTGACCGTCCCTGAATTAATCGCGTGGATTTTTTCGAACTTACAACCGAACCTCTCGACATCACCTCTGTCGCCCGGCGCGTCGTGCCGCCCGAATGTGGGGCGACGGTTACGCTGGATGGCTATGCGCGGCGATTTACAAAAAACAAGGAAACCGGTGAGGTTTGCGAGACGCAATATTTGGAATATGAAGGCTACGAGCCGATGGCTTTGAAAGAGATGGCGAAGCTGGTTGAGCGTGCCAAAGCCGAGTTTGCGATATCAAACGTCGGCATTGTTCATCGGCTCGGCAAACTCGATATCGGCGAAACAAGCGTCGTCATCTCAGTCGCGGCACCGCATCGCAAGGCGGCGTTTGCGGCGTGCGAGTGGCTCATCCGTGAACTAAAACGGACCGTTCCGATCTGGAAAAAAGAAGTGTACACTGGCGGCGAAGTATGGATCGATGGCGACAGCGAGAGTTCTGCGGACTGAGAAATTTTAAAAGATTAAGAATTTTGCCCGCGAATTACGCGAATCGGCGCGAATAAAGAGAGGAAATCTGTGGCTGATTTCGCGGCATTCTTGACTGGCAACTGACAACTGGTAACTGGTTAATGCTAAAGACAGTCCCCAGTTGCCAGTTCCCAGTCTATTTTTCTATTACTTCACAAACGCATTGGCCATCGTTTTGTCACCGGCGAGGCCGAACGGGACAGTTACCTTGCCCTCGGTACTTTGATTGATGAGCCATTTGCCGTCGGCTGGGCGAAAAATGGCCATATCCGCGGCTCCATCGCCATCATAGTCGCCGGGCGTGGGCAGATCGCCCGCCGCGCCAAATTTCACATACGCTGGCCCGAATGTACTGCTGAGCCAGTGATACCATGTGCCATCCGATGGCCGGTAAACCGTCATGTCGGCCTTACCGTCCCCGTCATAATCCGCCGGGACAGGCATATCCACAGCGACGCCCCATTTAATCACAAGGTTTCCGTCCCGCGAACGATTGATGTGCCACGTGCCGTCCGATGGCCGATAGAGAGCGATGTCTACACGTCCGTCACCGTCATAGTCGGCCGCCACCGGCTTATCCCCTTTGATGCCATATGGAATCGTCGTCGAACCAGTGGTTGTTAAATTTATCCACCATTGCCCCGCCGAAGGGCGATAAATGGCCATATCGGCTTTGCCGTCGCCATCATAATCGGCCGGAACGGGAATGTCGGTACCGAGACCGTATTTGAACTGCATGGGCGTTGCGGTCGAGCTTTGAAATACATGCCATATGCCGTCGCTGGCACGGTAAACCGCCATATCCGTTCTACCGTCGCCGTCATAGTCCGCCGGTACGACGGTGTCCGACGCGATCCCAAATTCCATCTGAAACCCGCCGCTCTGCGACCGGTTAATATACCAGCGCGACTCCGTTGGCCTGTAAACCGACACATCGGACCTGCCGTCACCATCAAAATCGAGCGGCACCTGCTTCTGCTGTGGAGCGGCCAATGCCATCGCAGAAAAAACGAAACCAACAAACATTAAAGTAAAACCAAATCTTAAAGTTCGCATCTCCAACTCCTTTTTGCCTGAAAATAGAGTATAGCAAATTACAGACCAACCGATTTCTGAATTTCCCACGCACTTTTTGCGTTCCTTTACAATTTCCAAGCCGAATACTTACACAACTTTACACAGACTGTCATATTCCTGACATCCACGCCCTTTGAAATGCGTCATATTAAATGTACGCGGAATTAAGGCAGTATTCGCTTGGTAGAAGTATTTATACAAAAACGGAGAAATTATTATGTTCAATCTTAAAGCAAAATTCATGTTGGCGGCGGCAGTACTTTTTATCGGCGGTGTTTCAGCTGCCAATGCTCAAATTGGCTACGGTTCGCAGATCAGCGTAACCGTTCCGAGCGATTTCATTATTAAGGACAAGACATTCACGGCCGGCGAATATACCATCGAGCGTACCCCGAGCACTATCGATTCACCATCGCTGCTGATCATTCGCGGCGAAGGCACGTCAATGATCTTTGATACGATGACGGCCCGCACGAACGGTTCGGTTCAGGATACACAGCTTATCTTTGACAACATTGACGGCCAGAACTATCTCGCCGCCATCAGGGTCAAGGGCCAGAGCGTCGCCAGCGAACTCGCCAAAACCAAGGCTCAAACCCGTATGCTCAACAGCGGCACGGCTCGACGTATGACCGTGACGATATCCGATACCGGGTTCTAAACTTAAAACAGTTTCTCGTGGATGAATGACGTTTCATCCTCCTCCTTGGTGCTGCCGGCGACGGCGGCACCGTTTTTTTGGCAAAAGGCTATCCTCAATTTCAATAAGGATAGTACCGCTATATCACGCCTAGTCTTCTTTGGGGAGATAACTGCAGAGCCTAATGTTAATGCAAAGTCACGGCGAACGCCTCGCTTTTCATTTACATCCAATTATCGTAAACTAGGCTTCCTCGAATGGGGGCGACAGGCTTCGACAGGGGCTTGTATAGATCTTTGAATGCACGTCGGGCTTTGCACAGGTGAGCTCGTTAAAAACACTTGATGCGAAACAAATGCTAATCAAGAATTAGCCCTTGCTGCCTAATTAACTTTAGCTACAGCAATGTCACTAGGTAAGTCCGCCTGATGCGATCCATAGTGGCATAACTCAGTTCAGGCTCGGGCACGTCCACCACCTGCGGGCGTGGCTTAAATATTAGCCGGGTTAGCTTTTCGAGAGGTCTTGTCGGTTCATCTGCTCTCGAGAGGCGAAAACTAAGTGAACTGACTAAACGTGTAGATTTTACTGGTCGCAACCTTTGGATGCGGGTTCGATTCCCGCCGCCTCCACCATTTTTATTTTGAACTACGGACTTTGGATTTTTGATCCAGAGTCCGTACTTGTTTGATGAGCGATTGTAAATTGCCGCCATTTCGCACCCTCATGCGTTATTCTTATACTCGATGTCCTTAAATAGTTTACCCATTGGTATTTTCGATAGCGGTGTCGGCGGCCTGACCGTTTATCGTGCACTGCATGACCGCCTGCCGAATGAGCATTTTATATATCTTGGCGACACGGCCCGCGTGCCCTACGGCACAAAATCGCTGGCGACAGTGGAGCGTTATGCAATAGAGAATTCACAGTTTCTTGCGTCGCTCGGAATAAAAATGCTGGTCGTTGCTTGTAATACGGCATCAGCTCTCGCGTTGCCAAAAATTCGCGAAAACATAGGGATCGACGTTGTTGGCGTGATCGGGCCGGGTGGCCGAAGGGCGGTCGAACTAACGCGAGATAGCCCAAATCCAAAAGTCGGCGTCATCGCCACCGAGGCAACCGTCGAAAGCCGTGCGTATCTGGAAGCGGTAAAACGGGTTTCAGAGACGACCAAGGTCTTTCAGGCCGGCTGTCCGCTTTTTGTATCGCTGGCTGAGGAAGGCTGGACACATGAGGCAGAAACTCGGTCAATCGCCCGGCGGTATCTGATGGATATGAAAATATTTGCACCCGACGCACTCGTGCTCGGCTGCACGCACTACCCGATTTTGCGAGATGTCATCCAGCAAACCATCGGCGAGAATGTTAAACTAATAGATTCAGGCGAGGCGACAGCCGACGAAGTTGTAGCCTTGCTAAAGGAAAAAGGCCTCGAAAATCCAAACATCGTCGCAGGAAAAAGACGGCTGTGTGATGACCTAGACCATTTTTATGTGACTGACGCGGCTGAACGATTTGGCCGTGTCGCAGAGAGATTTCTGGGCGTCAAGCCTTCAAAACTAGAGGCAATCGAAGTTTACGGCATCGATGAACTGAGGAACGAACACCGGTAGAGAGTGTGTCTCGCTAAAACAGCGGCTCGTCTTCAGCTTTTATATATGACATATTTAAGAACCGACAACAGAAACCACGACCAGATCCGCAACACAAAGATCACGCCGAATATCTCGCCCTATGCCGAAGGCTCAGCCTTGATCGAGGTTGGCGGGACAAAAGTGATATGTACAGCCTCGGTCGAGGATCGTGTTCCGATGTTTATGCGCAACAAGGGCCTCGGCTGGGTCACCGCTGAATATGCAATGCTCCCCAGGGCAACCAATACGCGTACGCAGCGTGAAACAAAAAACGGGCCGTCAGGACGAACGCAGGAGATTCAGCGGCTGATCGGCCGCAGTTTGCGGGCGGTTGTGGATACAAAACTCTTGGGCGAACGTCAGATATATCTCGATTGCGATGTCATTCAGGCTGACGGCGGCACTCGCTGCGCTTCGATAACCGGTGCGTATGTCGCACTCGCTCTCGCTTGCCGCAAGCTTGTTAAAACCGGCGTTATCAGGACCAATCCGCTGCTCACCGAGGTGGCCGCCGTCAGTGTTGGCGTCATCGATGGCACGCCGATCCTCGATTTGGCCTATACCGAAGATTCAACTGCTGACGTGGATATGAACATCGTCTGCACCGGCACCGGCAAATTTATCGAGTTACAGGGAACGGCGGAACGTGAACCATTTTCGCGCGACCAAATGGACGCGATGCTCGTTCTCGCTGAGGGCGGCATCAATAGTCTTTTTGAACTCCAACGCCATGCCCTCGCTTAGCGGCCAAATTTTATATTCCTTGCAGTCATTGCCTGTGTAGGCTAAAGTCGAATTCACAAAATCAAAACCAAACCCGACCGCATTTAGGTTTAGATGAATTTTGACGCCACAAGTCTAATTACAAAACCAATATTGCTGAGACTGGCGATCGGCGTCGGTTTTGTCGTATCAGCCGTGCTGATCACGAATGTCGTATGGTTGGTCGTTGACCGGCCGTTCAACTCGCCGGTCTTCCTGGGCGCAATTATCCTCAGTGCATGGCTGGTAGGCTTTCGAAGCGCCATATTGACGTCGATTCTCAGCGGGATCGCGATGAAGTATTTTTTCGTCGTACCCTTACATCAGTTCACCGGCGACCCGCAGGTAATGGTTAGGCTCACCGTTTTTGTCGTCGAAGGTATAATTCTGGCGGCCCTGATCGAACGTCTCAGAATCGCCAGCGACCGTATTCGGGCTTCAAAAGAAGAACTCCAGGCACTGACTGAGCATCAGCGAACTTTACGTGAAGACGAGCAAAAGCGAATCGCCCGTGAGATTCATGATGAGCTGGGCCAGGTATTAACAACCATTAAAATGGACATTCACTTTTTGAACAGTCGCATAACGGCAAATGATTCGGATGTGTCAAAGGCCGAAATATCAAGTGATCTGAAGAACCTTTCCGACGTCGTTGATGGAACTATCTCCTCAGTTCGCCGCATCGCGTCGGAGCTGCGTCCGTCAGTCCTCGACGACTTTGGGCTGGTTGCGGCGTTCGAATGGCAGACACAGGAATTTCAACGGACGACAAAAATTACGTGTATTTTCCGCTCTGACACGAATCAGCTTGATCTCGGTGCAGAAGCAAATACGGCGGTGTTTCGAATTTTCCAGGAAGCTCTGACAAATATTGCCCGGCATGCAAATGCGAGCAAGGTGGTCGTAAAAATTAGGCGTACCGATACGGTTGTTGTTGTAACGGTAACCGACGACGGGCGCGGAATTGATAAATCGCGCGCGCCCAAACGGTCACTTGGAATTCTCGGCATGAACGAAAGGTCGAGACTCATCGGGGCCGAGCTCAAAATTGATTCTCCGCCCAAAGGCGGCACAAGCGTTGAGCTTCGGGTTCCGGTCGGGCGCGATTCTGGCCTGGAAAAAAGTTGAGGTAAATGCTTTGATCAAAGTTCTCATCGCCGACGATCACGCAATCGTTCGTGGCGGACTAAAACAATTGTTAAATGCGGACTCTCAGATCGAGGTCGTCTTTGAGGCGAACAATGGTAACGAGGTACTGCATTTATTGGAGCAGGCGCCGGTTGACGTGGTCGTTCTTGACATCACCATGCCCGGCCGTAACGGGCTCGAAACCCTCAAGGAAATCAAACGCCGCTTTCTGCGTACTGCCGTTATCGTGCTCAGTATGCATCCCAAAGATCAGTATGCAGTTCGGGTTATCAAAGCCGGAGCTTCCGGTTACATAACAAAAGAAAGCGCCCCCGAAGAACTCGTGGGTGCGATCATGAAGGCCAACCATGGCGAAAAATACATCACACCTGACGTGGCCGAACTCTTAGCCGAATACGTCGAACACGGAACCTCGCAAGAACCGCATCTGATGCTGTCAGACCGTGAGTTTGAAGTTTTGCGACTGATCGCAACGGGTCGAGGCATTACCCAAATCGCCGACGACCTCAACCTAAGCGTCAAAACTATCAGCACCTACAAATCCCGAATTGTTGAAAAGACCGGCCTCTCCTCCGTCTCAGACATTACCCGCTACGCCCTCGAACACAACATCCTCTAGCTCACTCATAAAATCCGACGTGAATGTCGGTGATTTTCCTACAAATTGACGGGAATAAATCCTGCAAAAGTTTGGGAAAAATCCGATTGAAAAGCAATCGGAGTCAGAGTAGGTTTAATCGTAAGTCTTAATTCTTAAACAACTTGCAGTAATTTACAAGGGATTCTGGAGCCAGTCTCCAGGATAGCACGGCCCGTTAATCCTCCTCAAAGGATAGTCTGGTAAACTTTCGGCGGGCCGTGCCTCATTCAATTGATCGGGTGTGAATATTTGTCGAAGCGCGTTTTTTAGAGGAGGAGCTTTTCGACGGATCCGAGTACATCTGCCGATCAACGACTGTCAAAAAAATGCAGAAATATGAGGAGAGAAATGAAAAAGTTTACCAAAATCATGGCCCTTGGCTTGGCATTATTTGCCATCCAGGTGGTTGTCCAAGCCCAGAGTACCGGTTGGATCGGCGGCACGGTCACAGATCCAAACGGGGCAGTTGTACCAGGTGCGTCCATCACTGTTAAAGGTGAGGCCGGACAGCAATTTTCCGCGGTAACCAACGATGGCGGAGGCTATCGTGTACCGTCGGTTCAAAACGGCGTCTATGTTGTTACGATTACTGCGCCGGGATTTAAGACTTCAACATTTAAGAATGTCAAGGTTGACGTTGGTACGCCGATAACCGTCGATGCCAAGCTCGAGATTGGCGGCGTCGGCGAGATTGTCGAGATCTCAAGCGGCGGCGAAGTGCTGCAGACCCAAACGGCATCTGTCGGCACGACAATAACCGGCCGCCAGATTACGGACACGCCCATCGCATCACGTGACGCTCTCGATCTAGTCGGCCTGCTGCCGGGAACTGCCACGGTTGGCCGCCCGCGTTCGGCTTCGATCAATGGCCTGCCAAAGGGAGCCCTTACGATCACCATTGATGGTGTTGACGTTCAGGACAATTTGCTTAGGTCGAGCGATGGATACTTTACCTATGTTAGGCCGCGTGTTGACGCGATCGAAGAGGTAACTGTATCGACCGCCAATCCCGGCGCGGAAAGCGGCGGTGATGGCGCGGTTCAAATCAAGTTTGTTACCCGTCGCGGAACAAATGACTATTCGGGCGGCCTGTTCTATCAAACGCGAAACGAGGCCCTAAACGCTAACTACTGGTATCTGAACCGCGACCCCGTGGCTATCGACGATAACGGCAAATCGATGCGTCAGAAGCTGAGATTGAATCAGTATGGCGGACATTTTAGCGGACCAATCCCGTTTCTAAACTTTGGCGAAGGCGTCGGGGCCTTTGACTCAGGCAAAAATAAGCGGTTTTTCTTTGTCAACTACGAAGAATTCCGACAGCCTGAATCGCTGTCACGAACCAGAACCGTGCTTACTCCCGACGCTCAAGCCGGCATTTACAGCTATATAGTTGGCGGCGCGACACGAACGGCGAATGTTTATCAGATCGCAGCGGCCAACGGCCAACTTGCCACACCTGACCCAACAGTTGCCGCAGTTTACAACCGAATCAGAACCGCAGTAAACGGCGGTTCGCTAACATCCGTCACTAATTCACCCAACATTCTCAGGTTCAACTTTACGCCTACCAGCAGCCAGTTGCGAAAATTCCTTGCCTTGAGGTTCGATATCAACATTACAAAGAATCACGCATTCGAGGTTGTGCTCAACCGGCAGGACTTTGACGGAACAAAGGATTTTCTAAACAGCCGCGACGAACGATTTCCGGGTTTCCCTTATTACTCACAAAAATCAAAGCGAAACTCCTATGCATATGCGCTGCGTTCAACCCTGTCGCAAAGCCTTGTCAATGAACTGCGATATGCGATAGCGTCCGGAGACTCTTCGTTCTTTCCTGAATTGACCTCAGCCGACTTTGACTACATGGGCGGACGCAGTCTCGGGGTCAGCGTACTGGGCTCGACTTCACCAACGTCCACAACGGGCAATAGCGGCCGTTCGACGCCGACGTATGACCTGACCGACTCCGTAACCTGGGTCAAGGGATCGCACTCGATCAATTTTGGCGGACAGTATAAACGTATCAGGTCAGAGGGTACCGCACAGAATCTGCTCGTTCCAACGGTAGGTTTTGGACTGGATTCAACCGATTCCGCATACAACATGTTCAATTTGACGACGATGCCCGGTGCGACGTCCGGACAGATCGGCGAGGCTCGCAGCCTTTACGCCGTGCTGGTTGGCCGAGTGCTTAGCTTTGGTGATACTGCGTATCTTGATACGGCAACCGGAAAATATGTCGAGCGCGGAATCTCGGATAGATTGGCCGAACAGAAAAGCTATGGCCTCTTTATCCAGGACAGCTGGCGAGTTCGTCCGGGTTTGACCCTTAATTACGGCATTCGATGGCAGCCGCAGACGGGCTTCATCGCCAAGAGTTTTGGCAATTACACAAGGCTCGAAAGCTTTGACCAGGTTTACGGGCTTTCCGGCCTGGGCAACATCTTTAAACCGGGCACGCTGACCGGTTCGGTCCCACGCGTTGTGCCGCTTGCAATCGGTGAAAAAGCGTATCCGGATGACATGAACAATCTCGCGCCGACTCTGGGCGTCGTATGGAGTCCAAATTTTGGCGACAGCGGAGTGTTTCGCAAACTATTCGGAGCATCCGGAAAGAGCGTTTTTCGAGCCGGTTATTCAATCTCATACGTTCGCGAGGGCACAAACCTGCTGGAAAGCATTTACGGCTCAAATCCCGGCGGGTCGCGGTCGCTCTCACGCAGCCTTTCGCTTGCCGGCAGCTTTACGGTCGGCACAAATCTTCGTGATGCGAATAATCCAAACCTCACGCCCTTCGGAGCACAGGAAATTGTCGGCCAGCCGCCGGCATTTCCAATCACGCTGACAACTGCAAATTCAACGAACGCGTTTAGCCCTGACATCAAAACCGGCTCAGTCGCGTCTTACAGCTTTGGCTATCAGCGTGAACTTGACCCGAACACGGTTATCGAATTCCGTTACGTCGGCAATCAGGGCCGGGACCTTCAGAGGCAGTACAACATCAATGAATTCAATACGATAGAGAATGGCTTTGCGGATGAGTTCATGAAGGCACAAGCCAATCTGTACGCCAATATCCAGGCCGGTCGCGGCAACAGTTTTGCATATTTTGGCCCCGGAACAAACACGTCACCACTGCCGATCATGTTGTCGTATTTTAATACGCATGCAAACTACGATCCGGCAAATCCGGCTCGATACACGTCGTCAAACTTTGCCAATTCGACCCTCGTGACCGCACTTTCACGAAACGCTCCGAATATCTTTGGTTTTAGCGGAACGAGTTTCGAGAACAGCGCTTCGCGACGGGCAAATGCCATCGCCAACGGCCGTCCAAGCAACTTCTTCTACGTTAATCCGACAACGGGCGTCAATGGTTCCTACATCATGGATAACAGCAGCAAGACCTGGTACAACTCGGGCGTCATCGAGGTGCGCCGCAGGCTGTCGCACGGGCTGCGCATCCAGGCAAATTATGTCTTCTCGAAAGCGCAGGCCAATGCGTATGCATCCAGTTCGGTTGCCTTCGCCGGATATTCGTTGAGAGAAGATGGGCTTGACCTGGCCAAGAACGTTCAGGCATTTGACCTGCGTCATCAGTTCAAATTTGATGCAACTTACGATATCCCGATCGGCCGGGGCCGGGCGCTGCTCTCAAATGCTAACTGGCTGGTCGAGGGCATCCTCGGCGGCTGGTCGCTCAGCCCGACATTGCGTTGGCAGAGCGGCTCACCATTTTCACTCGGAAATGTGCAGCTAGTTGGCATGACGGTTGAAGAATTACAGAAATCGATCAAGGTGCGGAAAGAGGCCGACGTCGTCTATTTCCTTCCAGACGATATTATCCTCAACACCCAGCGTGCCTATAACATCAGTGTCGCCAACACCGGCTCAAACAACGGCTATGGAACGACCTATGGCGCGGGCGGACCTTCGGGCCGGTTTATTGCCCCCGCGGGCTACGGCAACTGTGTCCAGCGATATGCTGGCAAATGCGGGTTTAACAATCTAATCGTATATGGACCGGGCTTCTTTAAGCTGGATGCCAGCCTGGCCAAAACGTTTAAATTCTCAGAACGCGGCAGTCTGCAATTTCGTGCAACCTTCCTCGATGCATTGAATCACCCCAATTTCCGCATCGGCGGATGGGGCGGTGATGTCATCGGGTCGGGCGTCGGCGGCTCAACATTCGGCCAGATGGGCAACGGTTCCGCATATCAGGACGTTTCAACAACGAACGATCCGGGCGGACGCCTTATTGACCTTATGCTGCGGCTGAATTGGTAAGCTGCTTGATTCGAGACATTGGTGTTTCCAAGCAGTTATTTGGAAATAATTTAAGGAGAAAATCATGAGAAAAAATTTAGTATTTATTTCATCGATTGTACTGAGCGTGCTGTTTTTCAGCATCAACATGTTTGCTCAGTCGCAATTCGGTGACATAACCGGAACGGTTTCCGACCAGAATGGTGCAGTTGTGCCAAATGCGACGATTACCGTCTCCGGTGTCAGCATCGGTTTTAACCGTACGGTTACGACCGATTCAAATGGATTCTATGCTGTTCGTCAGCTCTCGCCCGGTGCATACAACGTTAAAGTTGGTGCCGTGAGCGGTTTTGCTGAACAGACCCTGAGGAATCAGATCGTTGTTCGCGAAACAACCACGACCGTTAACTTTACGATGAGCGCCGGTGTCGGCGTATCGGTTGACGTTTCGGGCGGTGACCTGGTTGCCCCGGTTGACTCAACGGAATCAAAAACGCAAACCAGCGTTACGGCCCAAAAGATCGAGCTGCTTCCAAAGGGCACCGATTTTACGAGCATTCTGAAAACCGCACCGGGAACCCGGTCGTTCCCCGGAAGCTCAACGGCCTATTCGATTGACGGTGCTTCGAGCTCG
>Ga0138256_10001907_pt1 | contig 22443 bp, 21 predicted proteins | sample KNB2016incub_MG_FD_105486 | JGI IMG/M metagenome (GOLD analysis project Ga0138256, IMG submission 105486) | Active sludge microbial communities from wastewater in Klosterneuburg, Austria - KNB2014incub_MG | ecosystem: Engineered > WWTP > Activated sludge > Unclassified | place: Austria... | reverse complement strand
CGGTGCGCCGCGCGCGCGCGGGGTCGGTCGGCATCGTGCGCACCTTCTTTCGCACCGACTCCGGGTCCTCGCGCATCGCGATCGCGTTGCCGTAGCTCTTGGACATCTTCTGCCCGTCGACGCCGGGCATGCGCGAGGCCTCGGTGAGCAGCGCCTGCGGCTCGGCCAGGATGATCCGGCGGCTGCCTTCGAGATAGCCGAACAGGCGCTCGCGATCGCCCATGCTGAGGTTCTGCGCCAGCTCGAGCAACTCGCGCCCTTGTTGCAGCGCGGCGTCGTCGCCCTGCTCCTGGTAGCGCGTGCGCAGCTCCTGATAGTGCTTTGCGCGCTTGCTGCCGAGTTTCTTCACCGCCTCGCGCGCGCGGTCTTCGAATCCGGGCTCGCGGCCGAACAGGTGGTTGAAGCGGCGCGCGATCTCGCGGGTGAACTCGACGTGCGGGACCTGGTCTTCGCCGACCGGCACCCAGGCCGCGCGGTACATCAGGATGTCGGCCGCCTGCAGCAGCGGGTAGCCGAGGAAGCCGTAGGTCGACAGGTCTCGCTCGGACAGCTTCTCCTGCTGGTCCTTGTAGGTCGGCACGCGCTCGAGCCAACCCAGCGGCGTGACCATCGACAGCAACAGGTGCAGCTCGGCGTGCTCCGGAATCCGCGACTGGATGAACAGCGTCGACTGTTGCGGATCGATGCCGGCGGCCAGCCAGTCGATCACCATCTCCCAGACGTTGTTGCCGATCACGTCCGGCGAGTCGTAGTGAGTGGTCAGGGCATGCCAGTCGGCGACGAAGAACAGGCAGGGATGCTCGGACTGCAAGCGCACCCAGTTCTTCAATGCGCCGTGGAAGTGGCCCAGGTGCAAGGCACCGGTCGGGCGCATGCCGGATACGACTCGCTCGCTGAACATTTCAGTCCGACAACGAAAACAGCGCAGCGATCACACCGACGCCGATGTCGATCACGGGCGCGACGACGACGCCCAGCAAGCCGGTGGCCAGCAAGCCGAGCAGGATGAACAGGCCGTAGCGCTCGAGGCGCGCGAACGGCACCGCGAGGCGGACCGGCAGCAGGCTGGTCAGGATGCGCCCGCCGTCGAGCGGCGGCAACGGCACCAGGTTCAGCGCGGCCAGCGCGAGATTGACGAAGATGCCAGCGATCGCCATGCGCGGGAAGAACTCGCCGTCGCTTCCGAAGACGGTCATCAGCTTCAGCGCAAGCGCCCAGCCGAGCGCCATCGCGATATTCGCGGCCGGTCCCGCCGCCGCGACGACACCCATGTCGCGTCGCGGCGAGCGCAGCCGGGACGGCACGATCGGGACCGGCTTGGCCCAGCCAAACAGCATGCCGCCGCCCATGCTCTTGCTGGCGAGCAGGATCAGCGCGGGAACCAGCAGGGTACCGACTGGATCGACGTGGCGAAATGGATTCAGCGTCACGCGGCCCTGCAGCTCCGCGGTGCGATCGCCGAGGCGCGCAGCGACGAAGGCATGGGCCGCCTCGTGCAGCGTGATCGCAAGTATCACCGGGATCGCATGGACCGCGATCAGCTGCGGCAGGCTCAATTCCATCGGGAGATTGTAGCAGCCGGCTAGAAACGGACCCGCAGCGTCGAGGTCTCCGCGCCGCGCGCGACCATCCCCTCGATGCTGCCGCAACCGACACGCACGACCAGTGGCTCTTCGCCGGTCAGGTCGACGACGGTGGTCGGCACGAACCCCTGGCCGCCGCCCTCCAGGACCAGTTCGATCCGGCGCGCGAGTCGCGCCGCGATCTCGGCCGCGTCGTTGAGCGGATCGTCCTCGTCCGGGAGGATCAGGCTCGAGCACAACACCGGCTCGCCGTGCGCCTCGAGCAGGCCCTGCGCGATCGCGGCGTCGGGGACCCGAAGCCCGATCGTGCGCCGCGACGGGTGCCACAGGCGCCGCGGCACTTCCTTCGTCGCGTCCAGCACGAAGGTGTAGGGTCCCGGGGTCCAGTCCTTCAGGAAGCGGTACTGGCGGTTGTCGACCCTCGCGTAGGTCGACAGTTCGGACAGGTCGCGGCACATCAGCGTCAGCAGGTGCCGTTCGTCGAGCCCGCGGATCGCGCGCAAGCGGTCGACCGCGGCCTTGTCGCCGAGGCGGCATGCCAGCACGTAGCAGGCGTCGGTCGGGACCGCCACCAGGCCGCCGGCGCCCAGGACCCCGGCCGCCTGCCGCAGCAGGCGCGCCTGCGGATGGGTCGGGTGCAGCGCGAACCGCTGCGTCATGCGGCCTCGGGCCAGTCGTGCCAGAGCGGCACGAGCGATTCGGGCAGCGGCGGAAGGCTGCCGAGCTCGACCCGGCTCTCGTCGGGCGCGTGAAAATCGGAGCCGCGCGAGGCCAGCAAGCCAAACTCCTGAGCGACCTTCGCGAACTGCCGGTACTGGTCGCGGGTGTGCGAACCGCTGACGACCTCGATGCCCTGCCCGCCCGCCTCCCGGAACGCCGCGATCAGCGCCCACAGCGCGGTCTCGTCGAGTCGGTAGCGTCCGGGATGCGCCAGCACGGCGACGCCGCCGGCGCCGCGGATCCACGCGATGGCATCGCCGAGCGTCGCCCAGCGATGCGGCACGAAGCCGGGCTTGCCGTCGGACAGGTAGCGCTGGAACACCTCCTGCACGTCGCGGCAGACGCCCTGCGCGACGATGTGACGCGCGAAGTGCATGCGCCCCACCATCGCCGGATTGCCGACGTACCTCAGCGCGCCGGCATACGCGTCGGCGACACCGGCGCGCGCCAGTTCGGCGCCGATCTGCCGCGCCCGCTCGTCGCGCCCGCTTCGGGTGCGCTCGAGACCGTCGCGCAACTCGCGGTTGCCCGCGTCGATTCGCAGCCCGACCACGTGGATCGTCTCGCCGCCCCACGTGACCGAGATTTCCACGCCCGGCACGAACACGAGCCCGAGTTGCGCCGCTGCGGCGCCCGCCGCGTCCAGTCCGCCGACCTCGTCGTGGTCGGTCAACGCGAAGATCTGCACGTCGTGCGCGAAGGCGCGGCGCACGACCTCCGCTGGCGCAAGCGCGCCGTCCGAGACGCGCGAATGGGCATGCAGGTCGGCGTTGATCCGCCGCGGCGGGTTCGAAGTAGGCACAATACGGGCTCCTGCCGACATTATAGGAACATGGGGAGACCGGCCATGAGGATTGCGGCACGCGACGACTACGACGAGCTGCACGGACAGTTCCGCTGGCACGTCCCCGAGCGCTTCAACATTGCCGACGCGTGCTGCGCGCGCTGGGCGCGCGACGCACGCCGCACTGCGATCGTCGTCGACCACGGCGACGGACGCGTCGAGCGCGTCGCCTACCGCCGGCTGCACGAAGACGCCAGCCGGCTGGCCAGCGCGCTGGCGGCGCTCGGCGTGCGGCGAGGCGATCGCGTCGCGATCGTGCTGCCGCAGCGCCCCGAGACCGCGGTGGCGCACCTCGCGGTCTACCGGCTCGGCGCGGTCGCGATGCCGCTGTCGATCCTGTTCGGGCCGGACGCGCTGCAGTACCGGCTGCGCGACAGCGACGCCACCGCGGCGATCGTCGACGCCGAGTACCTCGCCAACCTGCGCGACGCGCGCGTCGATTCGCTGCGCTGCCTGGTGGTGGTGCCGGCCGCGGGCAACCGCCCGGCGCTGCAGGCCGACGAGCACGAGTATGCCGCGCTGCTGGCGCGCGCACGCGACCGCTTCGCGACGGTCGACACACTGGCGAACGATCCTGCAGTGCTGATCTACACCAGCGGAACCACCGGCCCGCCGAAGGGCGCGCTGATTCCGCACCGCGCGCTGATCGGCAACCTCAGCGGTTTCGTCGCCTCTCAGAACTGGTTTCCGAAACCGCGCGACGTGTTCTGGTCGCCGGCCGACTGGGCGTGGACCGGCGGCCTGATGGACGCGCTGCTGCCGAGCCTGTACTTCGGCCGCGCGATCGTCGCGCAGCGGGGCCGCTTCTCGCCGGAGCGCGCATTCGAGCTGCTGGCGCGCCACGGCGTCACCAACACCTTCCTGTTCCCGACGGCGCTGAAGATGATGATGAAGCACGCCCCCGAGCCGCGCACGCGCCATCGGCTGGCGCTGCGCGCGATCATGAGCGCCGGCGAATCGGTCGGCGAGGCGCTGTTCGACTGGTGCCGCGACAGCCTCGGCGTTCCGGTCAACGAGATGTTCGGCCAGACCGAGGTCAACTACGTCGTCGGCAACTCCGCGCTGCGCTGGCCGGCGCGTCCCGGATCGATCGGGCGTGCCTATCCGGGGCACCGGGTCGCGATCCTCGACGAGGAGGGCCGCGAGTTGCCGCCCGGCCAGCTGGGCGAGATCGCCGTGAATCGCTTCGATCGGCACGGCCATCCCGATCCGGTCTTCTTCCTCGCCTACTGGCGAAACGAGGCCGCGACCCGCGGCAAGTACAGCGGCGACTGGTGCCGCACCGGCGACCTGGCCACCGCCGACCCCGACGGCTACCTGTGGTACGGCGGGCGCGCCGACGACATGTTCAAGGCGGCAGGCTACCGGATCGGCCCGAGCGAGATCGAGAACTGCCTGGTGCGGCATCCGGCCGTGGCCAACGCCGCCGTCGTCCCGAAGCCCGACTCCGAGCGCGGCAACGTGGTCAAGGCGTTCGTCGTGCTCGCGCCCGGGCACGTCGCTTCGCCGTCGCTGGTCGACCAGCTGCAGCAGCACGTTCGCGGCAAGCTCGCGCCCTACGAATACCCCAGGGAGATCGAGTTCATCGACGAATTGCCGATGACCACCACCGGCAAGGTGCAGCGTCGCGTGCTGCGCGAACGCGAGCGGCAAGCCGAGCCCTGAGAACCTGAGCGGGCCTTGGACTCGGTCACGCAGGTCGCGCTGGGCGCCGCGGTAGGCATCGCGGCGATGGGTCGGCGGACGGCGCTGTGGAAGGCTGCGCTGTGGGGCGGCGTCTGCGGCACGCTGCCCGACCTGGATGCGCTGATCGACTACGGCGACGCGGTGATGAACATGACCCGGCATCGCGCGGAGAGCCATTCGCTGTTCTGGGTCACGCTCGCGTCGCCGGCAATCGCGTGGCTGGTCGCGCGCGCGTCCGGCGAACCGGGCAATTTCCGTCGATGGTGGCTCGCGGTGTGGGCGGTGCTGTTCACGCACCCGCTGCTCGACGCCATGACGGTCTACGGCACGCAGCTCGCGCTGCCGTTCAGCGACCACCCGTTCGGCGTCGGCAGCGTGTTCATCATCGATCCGCTGTACACGCTGCCGCTGCTGGCGGGCATCGCGATCGCGCTGCGCGGCGGTCCGTCGGCCCAGCGCTGGAACGTCCTCGGCCTGGCGCTGTCGACGCTCTACCTCGGCTGGAGCGTGCTCGCCCAGCAGCACGTGGCCGGCGTGGTGCGCGAGACGCTCTCGGCGCGAGATGGCGGCGCCGCGCGCGACGCGCGCATCCTCGTGACCCCGGCGCCGTTCAATACGCTGCTGTGGCGCGTCGTCGTGATGCACGAGGACCGCTACGAAGAGGGCTTCCGCTCGCTGCTCGACCGCGCGCCGACGATGCGCTTCGACGCGTTCGCGAACGGCCACGCGCTGCGCGATGCGGCCGGCACCCTGCCGGCGGTCCGGCGGATGGCGCGCTTCACGCACGGCTTCTACCGCCTCGCCGAGCTCGACGGCCGCATCGCGCTGACCGACCTGCGGATGGGACAGGAACCGTGGTACAGCTTCTCGTTCGTGGTCGCGCGCGTCGGCAACCCCGGCCTGCATCCGGTCAGTCCCGTCAACGTCGGCGGACGTCGCGGCATGGACGTCGAGGCGAGCCTGCACTGGCTGCGACGGCGCGCGCTCGGCATCGACCTCGCGCCGCCGCGCTAGACACCCGTTCACGCTACGATCGCCGCCTCGCCGGATCGCTTACACTGCGGCCTGAACGCGCGTCGGCGACGCGCCTGCCTCCGCGACACAGGACATCTCCCGCAATGGCCATCTACCGTCTCGGCGATCGCGAGCCGCGCGTCGACCCGACCGCCTGGGTCGCCGAGTCGGCCGAAGTGATTGGCCTGGTCGAACTCGCCGCCGGTGCGAGCATCTGGTTCAACTGCACGCTGCGCGGCGACAACGAGCTGATCCGCGTCGGCGCGTGCAGCAACGTCCAGGACAACTGCGTGCTGCACACCGATCCGGGTTGGCCGCTGAGCATCGGCGACGGCGTCACGGTCGGCCACCAGGCGATGCTGCACGGCTGCACGATCGGCGACGGTTCGTTGATCGGGATCCAGGCCATCGTTCTGAACGGCGCGCGCATCGGCCGCGACTGCCTGATCGGCGCCGGCGCGCTCGTGGCCGCGGGCAAGTCGATTCCCGATCGCAGCCTCGTCATGGGCACGCCCGGAAGGGTCGTTCGCCAACTCGGCGACGAAGAAGTCGCGAACCTGCGCGCGAGCAACGAGCGCTACGTGGAACGCGCTCAGTACTACCGCTCCGCGTTGCTGCGGTGCTGAAGCCGCCGACGGGCGTGACGCGCACGCCTTGCCTGCCATGAGGGACAGCGTCCTGCGCTTCCTGGTGCGCGGCGCTGCCGTGCGCGGCGAGGTGGTCACGCTCGATCGCGCGTGGCGCGAGGTCGTCGCCCGCCACGCGCACCCGGCGCCAGTTCGCGACCGACTCGGCGAGTTGTCCGCGGCGGCAGCGCTGCTCGGCGCGACGCTGAAGTTCGACGGGTCGCTGGTACTGCAGATCCACGGCGATGGACCGGTCGCGCTGTTCGTCGTCGAGTACCGCTCGGACGGCGGCTACCGCGCAACGGCCAAGCTGCGCGACGGCGCCCCGATCCCCGACCGCGCGTCGCTGCCGGCGCTGGTCGACGCGCACGGGCGCGGGCGCTTCGTCGTCACGCTCGACCCGCGCGAACGCGCGCCGGACAAGCCGGCGTGGCAGGGCATCGTCCCCTTCGAGGACGAGACCGTTGCCGCCGTCCTCGAGCGCTACATGCAGCGCTCCGAGCAGGTCCCCACCCGCCTGTGGCTCGCGGCCAACGGCGAGCGGGCCGTCGGACTGCTGCTGCAGCGGCTTCCGGAAGACGACGCACGGCCCGCCGAGTCCGACGGCGACGGCTGGAACCGCCTGCAGCGGCTTGCCGACACGGTCACCGGCGACGAGATGCTCGCGCTGCCGCCCGACGAACTGCTCAGGCGCCTGTTCTGGCAGGAGTCGCTGCACGCGTTCGACGAGCGCCCGTGCCGGTTCGCGTGCCGGTGCACGCGCGACAAGGTCGGCGACATGCTGAAGATGCTCGGCAGCGACGAGGTCGAGGCAATCCTCGCCGAGCGTGGCGAGATCGAAGTACGCTGCGAGTACTGCAACCAGGCGTATCGCTTCGACGTCGTCGACAGCGTCGCGCTGTTCCACGCCGCGCCGGCGTCGAGCGCCGGCTCGCAGACGCATCACTGAGCGCGCCGGCGCGGCAGCGCGCAAAGGCCTCGTCGGCCCGCGGTAATGCGCCGCTCGCCGCGCTCAGCGCGCCGGCGGTGCGGCGACCGCGACCGCGCCGATCTGCTCTTCGGCGACCGGCCTGCGCGTGCTGGCCTCGTTGATCTGCACGAAGATCTCGCCGGGCTTGACCATGCCGAGCTCGTAGCGTGCCCGCTCCTCGAGCGCCTGCTTGCCGGCGCGCAGGTCGTCGACCTCGGCCTGCAGCGCGCCGTTGCGGGCTGCCAGCCGGGCGTTGACGTCTTCCTGCGCGTGCAGGTGCCGGTCGAGTTCCCAGACGCGCAGCCAGCCGCCCTTGCCGAGCCAGAGCGGATACTGGATCAGCAACAGCAGCGAGGCGAGAACGATGCCCAGCGTTCGCATCCGGTTCGGCCCGAGTCGTCGCGCGCCGGTCGCCGCGCTTCAGCGCAGATTGTAGAACGCGGTGCGACCGGGGTACGCGGCGATGTCGCCGAGGTCCTCCTCGATGCGCAGCAGCTGGTTGTACTTCGCCATCCGGTCGGTGCGGCTCATCGAACCGGTCTTGATCTGCAACGCGTTCGTCGCGACCGCGATGTCGGCGATCGTCGTATCCTCGGTCTCGCCCGAGCGGTGCGAGATCACCGCCGTGTAGTTGTAGCGCTTGGCCAGCTCGACCGCCGCGAACGTCTCGGTCAGCGTGCCGATCTGGTTGATCTTGATCAGGATCGAGTTCGCAATCCCCTCGTCGATGCCGCGCTGCAGCAGCTTCGTGTTGGTGACGAACAGGTCGTCGCCGACCAGTTGCACGCGGTCGCCGAGCACGTCGGTGAGCAGCTTCCAGCCCTCCCAGTCGTTCTCGGCCATGCCGTCCTCGATCGAGACGATCGGGTAGCGGTCGCACCAGGTCGACAGCAGGTTCGCGAAGTCGTTGGCGCTCAGCACCATGCCCTCGCCGTCGAGGCGGTAACGCCCGTCGCGGAAGAACTCGGAGCTGGCGCAATCGAGGGCGAGCGCAATCTGCCTGCCCGGCTCGTATCCCGCCTTCTCGATCGCCTCGAGGATCAGCCGGATCGCCGCCTCGTGGTTCTCGACGCTGGGCGCGAAACCGCCTTCGTCGCCGACCGCGGTCGACATGCCGCGGTCGTGGATCAGCTTCTTCAGCGAATGGAACACCTCGGCGCCATAGCGCAGCGCCTCGCGCAGGCTCGGGGCGCCGACCGGCAGGATCATGAACTCCTGCAGGTCGAGGTTGTTGTTCGCGTGCGCGCCACCGTTGATGACGTTCATCATCGGCACCGGCAGCGACATCGCGCCGGAACCGCCGAAGTAACGGTACAGCGGCAGCCCCGACTCCTCGGCCGCCGCCTTCGCGACCGCCATCGACACCGAGAGCATCGCGTTCGCGCCCAGCCGCCCCTTGTTCTCGGTGCCGTCGAGCTCGATCAGCGTGCGGTCGATGTAGGCCTGCTCGGAAGCGTCGAGGCCCATGATCGCTTCCGAGATCTCGGTGTTGATGTTCTCGACCGCCTTCAGCACGCCCTTGCCCAGCCAGCGCTTCGGGTCGCCGTCGCGCAGCTCGATCGCCTCGCGCGAGCCGGTCGACGCGCCCGAAGGAACCGCCGCGCGGCCCATCACGCCGGACTCGAGGAGCACGTCGCACTCGACCGTGGGGTTGCCGCGGGAATCGATGATCTCGCGGCCGATGATGTCGACGATCGCGCTCATGCCCGCTCCACTCCCTGCACGACCACCATGTTGAAGAACTCCGTTGCCCCGGCGCGCTTCGCGCGCGCCTCGCGGTACTTCGCCGAATCGTAGAACGCGCGCGCCGCGGCCATGTCGGGAAACTCGACCATGACCATGCGGCCCGGTTGCCAGTTGCCCTCGAACACCTCGTGCTGGCCGCCGCGCACCAGGAAGCGCCCGCCGGCAGCCTCGATCGCGCCGGGCGACAGCGCCATGTACTGCTTGTACTGCTCCGGATCGGTCACCTTGACGTCCGCGATCACGTAGGCCGGCATGCGTTGGTCTCCTCCCGGTTGCTCATTTGCCGATCGACTGTTCGGCAAAGCCGTCGCGCTTGACCGCCTCGTCGAGTGCCTTGAGCGTCGACAGCAATTCGGCCATGCGCGGCAGCGGCCATGCGTTGGGTCCGTCCGACAGCGCCCTGGCCGGGTCGGGGTGCGTCTCCATGAACAGCCCCGACACGCCCACGGCGATCGCAGCGCGCGCGAGCACGGGCACGAACTCGCGCTGCCCGCCCGACGACGTGCCCTGACCGCCCGGCAGCTGCACCGAGTGGGTCGCGTCGAACACGACCGGGCAGCCGGTCTCGCGCATGATCGCGAGCGAGCGCATGTCGGACACCAGGTTGTTGTAGCCGAACGAGACGCCACGCTCGCACACCAGGATGTTCTCGCCATCGCCGCCAGCCTCGATCGCCGCCGCGCGCGCCTTGTCGACGACGTTCTTCATGTCGTGCGGCGCGAGGAACTGGCCCTTCTTGATGTTCACCGGTCGTCCCGCCGAAGCGACCGCGCGGATGAAGTTGGTCTGCCGCACCAGGAAGGCCGGCGTCTGCAGCACGTCGACCACCGCCGCCACCGGCGCGACGTGCTCGATCTCGTGCACGTCGGTCAGCACCGGGACGCCGATCTCGCGGCGCACGTCGGCGAGGATCTTCAGTCCCTCGTCCATGCCGGGACCGCGGAACGACGTGCCGGAACTGCGGTTGGCCTTGTCGTACGACGACTTGTAGATGAACGGGATGCCGAGCGACGCCGTGATCTCCCCGAGCCGGCCGGCAGTCTCGAACGCCATGTCGCGCGACTCGATGACGCATGGGCCCGCAATCAGGAAGAAAGGATGGTCCAGCCCCGCTTCGAATCCGCACAAACGCATTCGCGACGCCTCAGACGAGCCTGACCACGCCCGGCTCGCTGCGCACCGGCCGCTGCGCGGCGCGCGCCAGCGCGGCCTCGACGTATGAGCGGAACAGCGGGTGGCCGGCGCGCGGCGTCGACGTGAACTCGGGGTGGAACTGCACGCCGACGAACCACGGATGCGCCATCGGGCCGCTGCGCGGCAGCTCGATGATCTCGGTCAGCGCCTCGGACGGCGTGCGGGCCGCGACCACCAGCCCGGCCTTCTCGAGGCGGGCGACGTAATGGTTGTTGACCTCGTAGCGGTGGCGGTGCCGTTCGTTGACCGACTCGCCGTAGATCGACGCGGCCAGCGTGCCGGGCTCGACCGGGCAGCGCTGCGCGCCCAGTCGCATCGTGCCGCCGAGCCCCGACTGCTCGTCGCGCTTCTCGACGCGGCCCTCGCGATCGAGCCATTCGGTGATCAGTCCGACGACCGGATGCGGCGCCTGCGGGTCGAACTCCGTGCTGTTGGCGCCCTCGAGCCCGCAGACGTCTCGCGCGAACTCGATCACCGCCAGCTGCATGCCGAGGCAGATGCCGAGGTACGGCACGCCGTTCTCGCGCGCGAAGCGGATTGCCTGGATCTTGCCCTCGACCCCGCGCCGCCCGAACCCCCCCGGCACCAGGATCGCGTCGAACCCGGCGAGCATCGCAGGTCCCTCGGCCTCGATGCGCTCGGAATCGATGTACTCGATCTGGATGCGGCTCTCGGTGTGGATGCCGGCGTGGGTCAGTGCTTCGCTCAGCGACTTGTAGGACTCGGTCAGGTCGACGTACTTGCCGACCATCGCGATGCGCACTTCGTGCTTCGGGTTCTCGAGAGAATGCACGAGGCGGTCCCAGACGGTGAGGTCGGCCGGCTTCGTGTCGAGCCGCAGGATTTCGCACAGCGTGCGATCGACACCCTGCTCATGCAGCATCCGCGGAATCTTGTAGATGCTGGTGGCGTCCCAGACCGAGATCACCGAGTCGAGTTGCACGTTCGAGAACAGCGAGATCTTGGCGCGCTCGTCGTCCGGGATGCGACGGTCCGCCCGGCACATCAGCATGTCGGCCTGGATCCCGATCTCGCGCAGCTTCTGCACCGAGTGCTGCGTCGGCTTGGTCTTCAGTTCGCCCGCCGACGGGATGAACGGCACGAGCGTCAGGTGCACGAAGCAGGCGTTGCCGCGGCCGAGCTTGAGGCTCATCTGCCGCGCCGCCTCGAGGAACGGAAGCGACTCGATGTCGCCGACCGTGCCGCCGATCTCGACGATCGCGACCTGCGCCGCGTCGGGCGTGCCGACACCGGCACCGCGCTCGATGAACGCCTGGATCTCGTTGGTGATGTGCGGAATGACCTGCACCGTGCGGCCGAGGTACTCGCCGCGGCGCTCCTTCTTGATCACCGACTCGTAGATCTGGCCGGTCGTGAAGTTGTTGGTGCGGCGCATCCGCGCCGACACGAAGCGCTCGTAGTGCCCAAGGTCGAGGTCGGTCTCCGCGCCGTCCTCGGTGACGAAGACCTCGCCGTGCTGGAACGGACTCATCGTCCCCGGGTCGACGTTGATGTAGGGATCGAGCTTGAGCAGGGTGACCCGGATGCCGCGCGACTCGAGCAGCGCGGCAATCGACGCGGCGGCGATCCCCTTGCCCAGCGAGGACACCACGCCACCGGTGACGAAGACGAATTTGGTCATGAGGCTCGGCCGGTAAACCGCGATTATATAGGCGAAGCGCCCGCTCTCCAGTCTATTCTCGGGCAGGTTTCGACCACGGCAGCCAGACGCGCACCTCGGTGCCGCCGGCCTCGCCGCGGGCGATCGCGCACCGGCCGGCGCAGGCCGCGGCGCGAAGGCGGAGGTCCTCGAACGCCCCGCCGGCCGGCCCCGCGTCGTCGTCAGCCACCCAGGGCCGCCCGTCGTCGCTGACCTGCAGCCGCAATTCCGCGTCCTCGCGGATCGCCGACACGACCACGGTGTCGGCGCCGCCTTCGCCCAGCGCACGCTCGAGCGCGTGGTCGGCGATTCGCCACGCGAGGGACTCGACGCCGGGCTCGCCCAGGCCGAAGTCCCGGTCCTTCGACGGGTCGAGCAGCAGCTCGATCCGCGCGCCGGGATGGCGCAGGCGCCAGTCCGCCACCAGCGCGCGCAGACCATCGGGCAAGGATTCGCCCTGCATCTCGTCGCCGTGCACGCGTGCCACCAGCGTGCGGATCGTCGACGACATCGACTCGGCGCTGCGACGGATCAGCATCGCCAGCTCGGACAGCGACGGTTCGCGCCGCGTCAGCCGCGCCTCGAGCGTCTCGGCCATCGCGTGAAGGCCGGCCAGCTGCTCGCCGAGCTCGCGCTGCACCGCGCTGCTCAGTTCGCGCCGCTGCGCCTCCAGCTCGCGCTCGAAGCGCAAGGCCATGTCGCGCTGCAGGTCGCGCTCCGCCTCGACCTCGCGCAGGCGCGCCAGGGCCTGGTCGAGCGCGGCTTCGGGTTGCAGGGTCAGGTGGCTGATGCCGTGTCGCTCTTTCATCGTTCGCCTCAGTTCGTCGAGGATGCGCGGCCAGTGCGCGATGTCGTCGATCGCAAGATGCGCGGCCAGCGCCGGGCGCCCGTCGCCGAGCGACCAGAGATGCAGATCGTGCACCGAGTCGACCCCGCGAGGGCTGCGCAGCGACGCGCCGACCGCTGCGAAGTCGACCCCGCGCGGCGCCGCATTCATCAACACGAGGCCGCTCTCGCGCAGCAGCCGCACCGTAGAGAGGAGCAACAGCGCCGAGATCGCCAGCGTCAGCACCGGGTCGATCAGCGTCCACCCGCTGAACCAGACGGTGGCCAGCGCGACGATCGCGATCAGCGAGCCGGCGAAATCGCCGATCACGTGCAGCAGCGCGGCACGCGTATTGAGCTCGTGGCGATCGCCGTGCAGCAGTCGCCAGACCGCGGCATTGACCACGAGGCCGACGACGGCCACCGGCAGTGCGATCGACGCGTCGATCGGCGGCGGCGAACGCATTCGGCCGAACGCTTCGTGCACGATGAAACCGAGCACGCCGAGGTAGAACAAGCCGTTCACCAGCGCGGCCAGCGGCTCGATGCGCCCGTAGCCGAAGCTCATCGCCGGTTGCGGCTTGCGCCGCGACAGCCACTGCGCGCCCCAGGCCAGCGCGAGCGCGGCCGAGTCGGTCAGCATGTGCACGCCGTCGGAAGCCAGCGCGAGCGAGCCGCTCGCAAGGCCGACCACCACTTCGAGCACGCCGAAGCCGAGCACGATCAGCAGCGACCAGCCGAGCGCCGACGACGGTGCCCTGACGCGGTGGTGCGGGTGACCGTGATCGTCCCCGGCGCGTGGGTGCGCGCCGTGCGCGTCGGACTCGTGCGCTGCTTGCGGATCGGTCATCGTGGGTAGGCGCTCCACCGGGTCGCGCGCACGGCGCTGCCGGTCCGGCCGATTGTAGCGGGCCCTTATAATCGCTGCCGAGACGCCAACGACCCGTGCGAGGACAACGATGAGCAAGGTATTCCCGAGCGCCGCTGCCGCCCTGGCAGGAGTGGTCGCCGACGGCCAGACGATCGCCGTCGGCGGCTTCGGCCTGTGCGGCATCCCCGAGGCGCTGATCGCGGCCTTGCGCGACACCGGCGTGAAGAACCTGACCTGCATTTCGAACAACGCCGGCGTCGACGGTTTCGGCCTCGGCCAGCTGCTCGAGACGCGACAGGTGCGCAAGATGATCGCGTCGTACGTCGGCGAGAACAAGGAGTTCGAGCGGCAGTACCTGTCGGGCGAACTCGAGCTCGAGTTCACGCCGCAGGGCACGCTGGCGGAGAAGCTGCGGGCCGGCGGCGCGGGCATTCCCGCCTTCTTCACGCGCACCGGCGTCGGCACCATCGTCGCCGAGGGCAAGGAGTTGCGCGAATTCGACGGCCACACGTACGTGATGGAGCGCTCGCTGGTGCCCGACGTCTCGCTGGTCAAGGCCTGGATGGCCGACCGGTCGGGCAACCTGGTGTTCCGGCGCACCGCGCGCAACTTCAACCCCAACGTCGCGATGGCCGGCCGCGTCACCGAGGCCGAGGTCGAGGTGATCGTGGCCACCGGCGAGATCGACCCCGACCAGGTCCACCTGCCCGGCATCTACGTGCACCGCATCGTGCACAACCCGACGCCCGAGAAACGCATCGAGCAGCGCACCACGCGGCCTTCGCGATAAGGAGAACCACATGCCCTGGACCCGTGACCAGATGGCCGCGCGCGCGGCGCGCGAGCTGCGCGACGGCTTCTACGTGAACCTCGGCATCGGCCTGCCGACGCTGGTGGCCAACCACGTGCCGGCCGACATGGAAGTCTGGCTGCAATCCGAGAACGGCCTGCTCGGCATCGGCCCCTTCCCGACCGAAGACGAGGTCGATCCCGACCTGATCAACGCCGGCAAGCAGACCGTCACCACGCTGCCTGGCTCGTCGATCTTCTCGTCGGCCGACTCGTTCGCGATGATCCGCGGCGGCAAGATCGACCTCGCGATCCTCGGCGCAATGCAGGTCGGCGAGAACGGCGACCTCGCCAACTGGATGATCCCCGGCAAGATGGTCAAGGGCATGGGCGGCGCGATGGATCTCGTCGCCGGCGTCGGCCGCGTCATCGTGCTGATGGAACACACTGCGAAGAAGAAGGACGGCAGCGAGGAGCAGAAGATCCTCCCCGCCTGCACGCTGCCGCTGACCGGAGTCGGCGTGGTCGACATGATCATCACCGACCTCGGCGTGCTCGACGTCACGCCGGGCGGGCTGAAGCTGCGCGAACTCGCGCCCGGCGTCACGAAAGAAGAGATCGTCGCGAAGACCGGCTGCCGGGTCGACGTGTCGGGCGCGCAGTAGGCTCCGTCGGCGCGTCGGCGCCGAGCCCGGGCCAACGTTGGCGCGACGGCGCGCAGACCCGGCCTCGGCCGCTTGCCGGGCAAGAGGCTTCGGCCCCGCTTCGCGGGGCTTCCGGCGTCTACCTCGCAAAATGGCACCCGCGTCGTACGCGCTTCGCGCGGACGAGCGGGTCCCGCCATTTTGCTTTCGGTAGCCCGCCGCTCGCCAATTGCCCGGCAAGCGGCCGAGGCCGGGTCTCCGCGCCTCTCGATACGTCGTGGCGCTCGGAAGCGCCCGGTCGAACGGCGCGCGTTCGATTCCAAAGCGCCTTGCGCCGGGTTCGCGTCTGCGGCACGAGCGGTGCCGCTCGCACCGCTGCATGGCCGCATGGCTGCGCAGTCCTCGTCCCGGCGCGTGTCACTACCGCATCCAGAGGCTCGCGTTGCCGGCTGCTCGGGCGGGCGAGCGGGGGCACAGCGGCCCTGCGCTTGCGCGGGCAACTGGCGAGCGGCGGGCTACCGAAAGCAAATCGGCGGGCCCCGCTCGTCCGCGCGAAGCGCGTACGACGCGGGTGCCGATTTGCGAGGTAGACGCCGGCAGCCCCCGCGAAGCGGGGGCCGAAGCCTCTTGCCCGCGCAAGCGCAGGGCCGCTGTGCCCCCGCTCGCCCGCCCGAGCAGCCGGCAACGCGAGCCGACGCGCTACCGGAGCCGCGGCGTGACGATCGCCTGCCGCGCGTCCTCCGGCAGCGGCACCGACTTGTGCTTCGGGAAGTCGACCCAGACGACCTTCGCCGCCCCGTTCGCGTACACCGTGAGCGGATCGTCGGTGCGAAGCATGTCGACGTGGGTCTCGAAACTCGAGCGCCCGATCTCGCCGACGTACTGGCGCGCGAGCACCGTTCCCGGGTACGTCAGCTCGCGCAGGAACGTGCAGCTCGCATTGATGATCAGCGGTCCCTCGCCGTTCGGGTTGAGCGCGAAGCCCATCGCATCGAACCAGCTGATGCGCAACTGCTCCATGTAGCGGAAATAGACCGTATTATTGACGTGGCCCATCGCGTCCATGTCGCCCCAGCGGATCGGCATTTCCAGTTCGAAGACCAGGATGCGCTCGCTCACTCGTTCCCCTCGTCGCTCGTTCGTTGCGCCGCTCCGATGCGGCATGCGCATCCACGGACCGTCATGATCACCCATCCCGAACGGGCAGCGTTGCAGAACGAGATCCACGCGCGCCCCCGCCAACCGGTGGCGACCCCGCAGCGAGTTTCGCACATCGCGCTGCTTCGACCGGCGCGCGGGCCCGAGGCCGCCGCCGATCCGTTGCTCCGCCTGTGCGAGTCGGCCGGCCTCGCAGCGCCGGCCACGGCCGACGGCCACTTCTTCGCCGACTTCGGCGCGTTCCGGCTCAAGCGCGAACGCCACGGGGAGTTCGACGACTACACGGCCTACTGCGACGGCGGCGATCCGGATGCGCCGTTCGAACGGCCCGCGATCGACGCGCTCCCCGACGGCTGGCTCGACTCGCTGCCGGGCTCGCTGATCGCGGCGGTCCACATCGCGCTGCTGCCGGCGCGCGAGATGCCCGACGACCCGGCGGGTGCCGGCGCGGCCTTCGGCGCGGCCGAGCTCAGCGGCGCGTCGATCGCCGACGGCGCGGCCTGCGCATTCACCGATTTCCGCATCGACGCGCGCGGCTTCACGCGCGTGCTCGTGGTCGACCGCTCGCTCAGCCCCAACTACGCCGGACGCGTCGTCCAGCGCCTCATCGAGGTCGAGGTCTACCGGATGATGGCAATGCTGGCGTTTCCGCTGGCGCGCGCGAGCGCGACCGAGCTCGACGGCGTCGAAGCGTCGCTGGGCGCACTGGTCGGCCGTCTAGAGACGGCGCCCGTCGAGGAGGAGCCCGAGTTGCTGCGCGAGGTCAGCCGGCTGGCCGGCACGGTCGAGCGCATCGCGGCGGCGGTCGGCTTTCGCTTCGGTGCGGCGCGCGCCTATCACGCGCTGGTTCGCCAGCGCGGCGCAGAGTTGCGGCAGCAACGCCTGCCCGGCCTGCAGACGCTCACCGCCTTCCTGGAGCGCCGGTTCGATCCGGCGATGGCATTCTGCGAGAGCGTCGGCCGGCGCATCGAGACGGTCGCCGAGCGCATCGCGCGCGCCAGCGCGCTGCTGCGCACGCGCGTCGAAATCGAGCGCGAACGGCACAACCAGGAGCTGCTCGCCGCGATGAACCGGCGCGCCAGGCTGCAACTGCACCTGCAGCAGACGGTCGAGGGACTGTCGGTGGCGGCGATCACCTACTACGGCGCAGGCATCGCCGGCTACCTGTTCAAGGCGATGGAGTCGCTCGGCTTGCCGGTCGACCCTGAACTCGCCACCGGGCTGTCGATCGTGCCCATCGCGATCGCGGTCGCGCTGGGCGTGCGCCACATCCGCGAGGGCATTCGCCGCCGGCTCGGCGGCGCCTGATCGCTGGCGGCGGTACTGGTGTCACGACACTAGACACCGAACCCGTCGTCGGCCGCGATCACTGCGCCGTTGACGAAACGCGACTGGTCCGACGCGAGCAGCATCAACACCCCGTCGAGGTCTTCGGGCTTGCCGACGCGCCGGCGCGGCAGCATCTGGATCAGCTTCTGGCCCGCCTCGGTCTGCCAGTGATGCGTGTTGATCTCGGTCTCGATGTAGCCGGGGCAGATCGCGTTGACGTTGATGTTGTAGCGCCCCCACTCGAGCGCCATGGCCTTCGTCATCTGCACGACCGCCGCCTTGCTCATGCAGTAGACGCCGATCTGCGCGAGCACGCGCAGGCCCGCCATCGACGCGATGTTGACGATCCGCGCCTGCCGCGCCGGATCGGCCTTGGCGCGCGCGATCATCCGGCGCCCGACCTCCTGCGCCACGAAGAACGACCCGCGGGTATTGGTGCCGAACACGAAGTCGTAGTCCTCGGGCATCACGTCGACCAGGCGCTGTGTCGTGCTCACGCCCGAGTTGTTGACCAGGATGTCGATCGGCCCGGCCTCGGACTCCGCCTGGGCGACCGCGGCCTGGATGCTGCCGACGTCGGTGACGTCGAGCCCCACCACGTGCGCGTCGCCGCCGGCGGCCTCGATCTCCGCGCGCAGTTCCTTCAACCGCTCCACGCGCCGCGAAGCGAGCACGACTTGCGCGCCGTTGTCGGCCAGCACGCGCGCGAAGCGCGCACCCAGGCCGCTCGATGCGCCGGTGACGAATGCGGTCTTGCCGTCGAGGTCGAAGCGGGTAGGCACGATGGAGTCTCCTGCGCGGGGGCGCGTCGTCGGGTCGGGGGCGCCCCGATGTTAGCCGAAGCCGACCGCCGCTCGCCGCTCGGGCGACGGCGCGTCCGGGTCGACGGCGTTGCCGCGTTTGCGCGCCCTCGCCCGTTTCGGGACAATCGTAGCCGCCACCCGCTTCGTCCCAGCCACCCGGAGACCCCATTTCATGGACATTGAGCGCGACTCGATGGAGTTCGACGTCGTGATCGTCGGCGGCGGCCCCGCCGGCCTCGCGGCCGCAATCCGTCTGAAGCAGCTCGCCACCGACCGCGGCACCGAGATCGCCGTGTGCGTCATCGACAAGGGGTCCGAGATCGGCGCACACATCCTGTCGGGCGCGGTGATGGACCCGCGAGCCCTCGGCGAACTGATTCCCGACTGGCGCGAGCGCGGTGCGCCGCTGGACACCGCGGTCACCGAAGACCGCTTCCTGTTCCTGTCCGAAACCGGCGCCCGGCAGGTGCCGAACTGGATGCTGCCCGAGTGCTTCACGAACCACGGCAACTACGTGGTCCGGCTCGGCGACGTCGTGCGCTGGCTCGGCCAGCAGGCCGAAGCGTTGGGCGTCGAGATCTACCCCGGCTTCGCGGCGGCCGAAGTGCTCTACCGCGACGACGGATCGGTCCGCGGCGTGGCCACCGGCAACCTGGGGGTCGGACGCGACGGCGAGCCGACCGCCAGCTTCCAGCCCGGCATGGAGCTGCACGCGAAGTACACGTTCTTCGCCGAGGGCGCGCGCGGCCACCTGGGCAGGGAGCTGATCGCGAAGTACGCGCTCGACGCCGGCCGCGACCCGCAGAGCTACGGCATCGGCCTGAAGGAGCTGTGGGAGATCGAGCCGTCGAAGTCGAAGCCCGGCCTGGTGGTGCACACCGCGGGCTGGCCGCTCGACAACGCCACCTACGGCGGCTCGTTCCTGTACCACCTCGGCGACAACAAGGTCGCGGTCGGTTACGTCGTCGGGCTGAACTACCGCAACCCGTACCTGTCGCCCTACGAGGAGTTCCAGCGCTACAAGACGCATCCCGCGATCCGCGCCTGCCTCGAAGGCGGCAAGCGGCTCGCCTACGGCGCGCGCGCGATCACCGCGGGCGGGCTGAACGCGCTGCCGAAGTTCACGTTCCCCGGCGGCTGCCTGATCGGTTGCGAAGCCGGCTTCCTGAACGCGTCGCGGATCAAGGGCAGCCACGCGGCGATCAAGACCGGCATGCTGGCCGCGGAGGCGGCGTTCGAGGCGCTCGGCGCCGGGCGCACGGGCGACGAGCTGACCGGCTATGCCGACGCGTTCCGCGGATCGTGGCTGTACGACGAACTCTACCGCGCGCGCAACTTCAAGCCGGCGATGGGCAAGGGCCTGTGGCTCGGCACGCTGCTGGTCGGCATCGACCAGGTGCTGTTCCGCGGCAAGGCGCCTTTCACGTTGCACACGACGAAGCCCGATCACGCGTACCTGCTGCCGGCCGCCGAGTGCCAGCCGATCGCGTATCCGAAGCCCGACGGCAAGCTCAGTTTCGACCGCCTGTCGTCGGTGTTCATCTCGAACACGAACCACGAAGAGAACCAGCCGGTCCACCTGACGCTGAAGGACGCGTCGGTGCCGGTGGCGACCAATCTGGCGCGCTACGCCGGGCCCGAGCAGCGCTACTGCCCGGCCGGCGTCTACGAGTTCGTGCGCGACGACGACGGCAGCGACCGCTTGCAGATCAACGCGCAGAACTGCGTGCACTGCAAGACCTGCGACATCAAGGACCCGACCCAGAACATCGTCTGGGTCGTTCCCGAGGGCGGCGGCGGGCCGAACTACGCGGGGATGTGAGCCACCGAGGCCGCCCGCCCCGCCCGCTTCAGATCGGTTTCTTCAGGAACAGCGCGCCGCGGATCTGCCCCGGCTCGTAGCCGGTCGCCCGGTCGTTCGGGTACAGCGCGCGCAGCTTCGCCTTCACCGGCTCGCTCAGCTTGTCGACGGGGCCGTGGCATTGCACGCACAGCGACTGCGTCGGCAGCGCCTTGGCGTAGCGGAACATCTGCCGCCCGTTCTCGCTGACCACCTGGTACGTTTCCAGCGTCGGGGCGGCGACGCCGGCGGCAGCCTGCGCATCGAAGCGCTCGAGCGCGACGCGCTCCCAGGTATCGGGAACGCCCTTCGGATTGCGGTTGCGCAGGCTCGCGCGCCGCACGTTCCAGCCGCTGCGCTCGGAGGCGGCGCGCGCCATCTCGGGCGCCTTGTCGCGGCAGACCTCGATCGCACCGGCCGGCCCGGTGCGGTTCAGCTCGGCGGTGAGCACGGTCAGCAGATTCGCGGGAACCGTTGCGGCGAGTTTGCGCGCGTCCTCCAGATAGCCGGGCGGCGCCGCGATGGGCGCAGGCGGCGGCGCGGCACAGCCCGCGAGCAGCAGCGCGGCGAGCGCCGGCACGGCGCGAGATACGGGGTACTTCATTAGTGTTCTCCTCCTCGGTGGCAACGGCAATCCTGCCCCGTATTGGGCGCAGTTCGCGTCGCGCGCGTCTATAGCCAAGGAGGGGGATGCCGCACCTACCCCCGGGGGGATGCGGTCCCTGGTAAACGCTTCGCGCCGGCAGGGCCGGCGCGAAGGATCAGGACAGGACGGTGACGAACCTACTGGCCGAACTGGCGGGCGCCGCGTCGCTGGCCGCCACGGCCGCCACCGCCTTCGCGATCGCCACCGCCGCCGTAACCGCCGCCGCCCCCACCGTAGCCGCCACCACCGCCCCCGTAGCCGCCACCGCCGCTGCGACCGCCACCACCGCCGCCGCCGCCATAGCCGCCACCACCGCTGCGGCCACCGCCGCCGCCGTAACCGCCACCGCCGCTGCGGCCACCGCCGCCGCCGTAACCGCCACCGCCGCCGCCGGACTGCTCGCGCGCCTCGTTGACGACCAGGCTGCGGCCTTCGAGCGAGTAGCCGTTCAGTGCGCGAATGGCGGCCTGCGCCGCGTCGTCTGAGGCCATCGTGACGAAGCCGAAGCCGCGCGAGCGGCCGGTTTCGCGATCGGTGACGATCTTGGCATCGACGACTTCACCGTGATTGCCGAAAAGCTGCGACAGCTGCGCATCGGTGGCGCGCCACGGCAGGTTGCCCACGTAGATCTTGGTTCCCATCGAAACTCGTTCCTCGGACCGTTGAACTCATTGCATTTCGAGGGACACCTGAAGCGAGCAAACCGGGAAATGCAATTCCGCGGATCGGGGGTGCCGACCCGTTTTTCGACTTTGCCACAAACGTACCCAAATGCACAGTGGCGCCCGCCCGAAGGTCAAACGGGCGTTGCGGCGCCGAGGGCCGAAGCACGCCACGCGCGGGGCCACGGTATCGGCATGCGCTGCGAAATCACTTGAAAAAATCCCGGGTACTGTATAAAAATACAGATCCGGACACACCGACACGGAGCCCCCGATGCGGGACCTCACCGCGCGCCAGCAGCAGATCCTGGCGCTGATCAAGCAGCACATCGCCGACACCGGCTTTCCGCCCACCCGGGCCGAGATCGCCGCGCAACTCGGGTTCCGCTCGCCGAATGCCGCCGAGGATCACCTGAAGGCGCTCGCGCGCAAGGGCGTGATCGAACTCACCTCGGGCGCTTCGCGGGGCATCCGCCTGAAGCTGCTGCCCGATTCGATCGACGAGGTCCCGCGCGCGGTGCAGATCGCGCTCAGCCTGCCGCTGGTCGGGCGGGTGGCTGCCGGCAGCCCGATCCTGGCGCAGGAACACGTCGAGGCCAGCTACGCGGTCGATCCGAACCTGTTCGACGACAAGCCCGACTACCTGCTGCGGGTGCGCGGCATGAGCATGCGCGACGCCGGCATCTTCGACGGCGACCTGCTGGCGGTGCGCCGCGCCACCGAGGCGCGCAACGGCCAGATCGTCGTCGCCCGCGTCGGCGACGACGTCACCGTCAAGCGCTGGCGTCGCAAGGGCCACACGATCGAGCTGCTCCCCGAGAATCCCGACTTCG
>Ga0138256_10001905_pt1 | contig 22451 bp, 22 predicted proteins | sample KNB2016incub_MG_FD_105486 | JGI IMG/M metagenome (GOLD analysis project Ga0138256, IMG submission 105486) | Active sludge microbial communities from wastewater in Klosterneuburg, Austria - KNB2014incub_MG | ecosystem: Engineered > WWTP > Activated sludge > Unclassified | place: Austria... | reverse complement strand
TGCGGCAGCGCGGAGTCTTTGTACGAACGCGATTGGTCTTTGCCCGCAAGAATAATCACATCTATACGGCGGTTGAGCGCGCGCGCTTCAGGGGTGCCAGAACGCGTGAGCTGGCGGGTTTTGCCGTAAGTCGCCGCGGAGAGCTTTTCGGCGGGAACCTCGTTCTTTTCTTCGAGAAAACGCAGCGCGTTGATCGCGCGTTGTGCGGCGAGTTCCCACGCTGATTCATAAAATTCACCCTGCGGCCGTGCAGTGAGTTCGTCGTCCGCGTAACCTTCGATGCGCGTATAAGAATCCATGCGCGCGAGCACGTCTGAAATTTTCGACAGAACTTGGCGACCTTGGTCTGTGAGCCGCGCCGAACCGGGTGCAAAATAACCGTCGCCGATCAGGCTGATAACGATGCCGCGCTCTTCTTCGGTGATTTTGATTTTCTTCTTCTTGATCTCTTCTTCAAAGATGACTTTCACCTGAAATTTATCTTTCGACTGTACTTTGCCTTTGGCTTCGGAAGGCATCGATTCGACAGTCAGCCCCATGTCTTCGAGTTTCTGTTTCGAGAGTGTGTTACCGCCGGGCATGATACCGCGCGCGCCCTGAAACGGCGACAGCATAATGCGCATTTCAGAAACTTTGATCGGGGTCGGCGGCTGGTAGATCGCGATAAAAAAACAGAGAATGAGCGTGATGAAGTCCCCGTACGTCGCCATGTAGCGGGGGACTTCCTGTACGCACGGGGGACATTTATCTGCCATTCTTAGTTGCTGCCGCCCTCTGATTCGCGCTGTTTAATGAGCAGTTCACGCGAAGCCGGATCAACAAAACAGAGCAGCTTGTCCATAATGACTTTTGGATTTTCGCCGGCCTGAATCGACATGACGCCTTCGAGCAGCATGTTCATCAAGGTGACTTCGTCGCCGGTACGCGATTTCAGTTTGTTGGTGGTCGGCATCGCAATGACGTTGGCAAGAAACGATCCGTACAGCGTGGTAATAAGAGCGGCGGCCATGGCTTTACCGAGACCGGACGTGTCGCCACCCAACTGCGAAAGCATACCCACAAGACCAATGAGTGTTCCAAGCATACCGAATGCCGGGCCCATGAGCGAAAGCATATCGAAGAAGTTACGGCCGGCACCATGCCGTGCTTCCAGAGCCTCAATTTCAATTTTCATGACACGCTTCGCGATTTCCGGATCGGTGCCGTCGATAATCATCTGTAACGCTTTTGTCAGAAATTTGCTGTCTAATTTATCGACGTGGTCTTCGAGCGCCAGAATACCTTCACGGCGGGCGATTTCAGACAGCGATACGATCTGCAATACATAACGGTTAATGTCGACATCGGTCTTTAGCCAGGCCAGTTTATAGATTTTATGGACTTGCATGGACAACTCCCACGGGTTCTGCATCATCGTGGTGGCAAAAGCTCCCCCGAACGTGATGAATATCGAAGCGAGGTCATAGAGCGCGCCCCAGGCAACACCCGACGCTTCGACCCCCAGGACCAGAACTCCCATAGCGATGCCAAAACCGAATAGATAACCTTTGTCCATATTAGTACTTCATTCTATTTTCGGTTATGTCACGCGGGGATTGAAGTAGATTTTTTTGTCGGATCGGGTTTTATTGCTGTATCCACGTCAATGCCGGAAATTGCGGTTCTATTCGCGGCTAACCGGGTTGAATCAATGGATTCCGGTTTGGGGCTCTATTTACATCACCGCCGGCGTGATGGTGGTCATTTATGTTGCCGTGATGAGTATGTTATGCAAGGTGAAGTGAAGGATGGAGTCGAAGCCTTCAATGGAGTTTTCATGAAAGTAGGCTTAATGGGCTTCGGAAAAACCGGCAAAGCTGTTGCAGCAACTGTCTTGCGAAATAAAGAAATCCGCCTCGAGTGGGTGGTGAGAAAATCGAAAAAACTGGAGCATCGGTCGATACCTGAGTTTTTGGGCGAAGAATCTGATGAGCCAGGCATCATCCATTCGAGCAGCAAGATATCCGCAAAGGAACTTCTGGATGAGCAACCGGTGGATGCGATTCTTGATTTTTCCTCCGATATTGGGTACCGGTATTATGCGGCAGAGGCGGCGAAAAGAAAGATCAAGATCATCAGCGCCGTTTCACATTATCCTGTCGCGGCAATTAATACATTAAAGAAATTGTCGCGAAAGACCGCCGTGTTTTGGTCGCCGAATATCACGCTGGGCGTGAACTACCTGATGGTCGCCGCCCGATTTTTAAAAAAAATTGCGCCCGATATCGACATGGTTGTCCTGGAAGAACATTTTCGGGAAAAAGCGGGCATTTCAGGCACGGCCCGCGTCATCGCACAGAATCTGCAAATTCCCGAGGTAGAAATTAAATCTGTGAGGGCAGGCGGAATTATTGGTCGCCATGAGATCATCTGCGGTTTTCCATTTCAGACAGTGAGACTCGTGCACGAATCGATCACCCGTGAGGCATTTGGAAATGGTGCCATTTTTGTCGCCCAAAATCTGCAAAATAAAGGACCCGGATTTTACACATTTGAGGAATTGCTGACCCCGTATTTCGCCTTTTGATTGCCGATGACTGCGTTTGCCGGCGGCGCAGGTCACGCTTGTCCCGCTAAGGGCAAGCCATTGGTCAGATGATCCAGAAAAAGAATACCGCCAGCAGGGTGGGCACCAGGGCGCCGGCAAATAAGCCTAAGGGTGAAATACCAGAATCCGCAAATACTTTACTGGATCGGAGAATTCCGACCCCCGCAGGATTTGGTGCATTGGCAATGACCGTCAATCCACCACCGGAAACCGCACCCGCCACCAATGCATACTTGAGGTGCTCCGGCAGATTCGGTACAAGGGTGCCTAGGTAGGTCAGTGCGGCATTGTCGGTCACAGCCGTCAAAGCAGTAGCGCCAAAATAGAGCTGAGCCCCCTCAAGAGCCTGTAACAGAGGTTTGAGCCAATACGCCTGCAAACTGCCGAGTGTGACAAGACCAGCAAGGAAAAATCCAACCAACAGGCCTTCGCGCAATTTCAACGGTTCTTGGTACTCTTTCGTTGCAACGGTCAGCCCGAGAAAAAACATGAATACCCCGAAGAAAATATTATCGTGGTGCGCAAAAAATACCGTGGTTGCCAGCAGCATCAGGTGTGCGGCGGTCAGCCATAGCGGAGTTTTTTCATGCGAACGCTTTTTCTCGCCCATTTTGGCGATCTCTTTCCGGAAAATAATCATGAACAAGATTGCGCCACTTATACAAGTCAACAGACCTCGCCAGCCAAAGTGGACGAACATATACTGCAGACCCCAATCCCATTTTGCGGACACCATCAGCACGGGTGGCGCCGCGAAATGAGTGAGCACTCCACCTACAGAAATATTCACGAACAACAGACCAATCGATGCATAAGCAAATCGGGTAGAAACTCCCTGGTCAAACAGGCGTTTTTTCAGGATGAGGGCCAATAGGGTCATTGCGGCGGGTTCGGTGATGAGTGAACCCAGAACCGGGCCGAGTCCGAGGGTCACCACGAAGAATACATGTTTTTCACTAAACGGAATCAGTTTCGTCAGGGTGTTGATGAGTCTTTCGGCCAGCAATACGACTGGTTTGGCGGCCGCCATCACCATAACCACGAGTACAAACTTGGGCTCTGTAAAATTCAGTTTATCGACGTAAGAAATCGCTCCCGAAAAACTCCCTTCGATCGCAATGATTGCGGAGAATAACGCCGCGGCCCAAAGACCGAATATGATTTCCGTTTCTGCCAGAAAATGGATCACATTTTCAGCGAGGGAACCCTGGGGAAATTTATGGGCCCATTCGGCGAATTTTTTTACGAAGAAAGTATGGAGTACAGCAAGGGAAAAACAAACCGTTGCAATGATTTCGGTGGTGTTCGGCGCAGGAATTTGCATAAACTTCAAGAAACTATATGAGCTGAACCTCGCGGCAAGTTATTTCAGAGGCCACTTCGCGAAAGTGGTTGGCGTCGCAAGGGCCGGCGGCATTTTCACCCATGCCTACAGAAATTCCGGTACCACAGCGCTCGGGAATGCCCAAAGTCATGGGCATTCTGCTGATTATTTTTGCCTCGCTCTACCTTTTGGGTTCAATCATGGGTGCGCTCGGTGCGCTGTTCGGGCAGACCTTCATCGATATGCTGCCGGCAATTCTCAGCGCCTCGCCCGAGGTGCAAAAATCGGGTATTCAAATCGAACCGCTGGTGGCGCAATTGAAAGGCATCTACCGCATTCAGGGCGCGGAAAAACTGATGACCGCGGCAATTTCAGGTTTTGGTCTCTTTGCCGGCATCAAGCTGACCGGTTACACCGCACAGGGGTTACGCCTCTCTATCTGGTGGGCCATCAGTGCGCTCACTTACCTCGTGCTCGAAATCTGGATATTTGCGATCTACATTAATCCGAAAATTACCAAATTTTTGCATACGGTCGGCGAGCAGGTGAAGCCACTGATGGGTGAAGAAGCGCATTCGCTTGACGCTGTTATGAAAATGGCCGGCGGCATGGGCATGAGTTCAGTTATTCTGTCCGCTGTGATGATGGCTGTTTTTCCGGTACTCATGATCGTGCTGATGAATACCGAAGGTGCAAAAAAAGGCTGCGGCGTAGATAAAGTATTCCAGTAGCGGTCGGCCCGCGCTCGCGCGCAGAGACAGGCGGATTTTCGCGTCGAAAAAAAAACAGCTTACTTGTTGGCTGAAGCGAGGAGTGCCGCAGCTTCGGCTGCCTCTTTGGCTTTCTGTTCTGCGAAAGCCGGATCATATTCGATGCGGAATTTTTCCATTAACTTGCCCATTTCATCGTAGAGCTCTTTTGCCATATCAATGATGACTGACGGTCGGCTCTTGGATGACTTGCCACTGCCATACAGTTTCGAAAGAAACTGGCGGGAGCTACCCATAATTGTGTACTTGTCTTTCGGGTTTGTCGCCATTTGGTCGATGAATTTGCGGGTCAGATACGAGTTCAGGTAGATGACGCCGTCAAATGCCCAGTTGAAGTCGAGCGACGGTCCAAGAATGTAGGCGGCTTCTTCCATCGGTTCGATACCCGAGGTCATCGTGTCGAGCACGCGTTTGTAATACCGTGCGGCTTCGACATAATAGAAGTCGCGCAGCTTGTCATAAGGGCGGTAACTTGCTTCTTTAAAAAGGTCGTCGAGTATCCATGCCGCCCGTATTGCTGAAACAGCCTTCTTCGGGGTCGGCGCAACCTGGTTGCCGCGCAGGTGATAGCAGTCGACATTTAGCATGTAGCTGATCGCGCCGTGCACGATGTTGCGGTTGTCGCCCATGTCATATTTGCCGAAGAATGTCTCCACCACTTTCTGGCGGTGTGAAACGGTATTTTTCAGTGCGAGAACTTCTTCTGCCGTCAGTGTGTTGAAGTCTTTCGGGAAGGCCGCAAACAGGCACTTCGGGCATACCTGCACGTGGTAGACGAGTGGGTTGATCTTACCCCATTTTTTATTGTCTTCGTAGAGGCGCTGCAGCTCTTGCGTCAGTTTGCCGGCGATCAGTCGCCCGCTGCCTGACAGCAATTCTTCTTTAAAATGTGTGGTAGCGCAAACGGGGCACTTAGTGACCTCTTTTGCACGATAAGATATTTTTTTCTGGTTATTTGCCGCTGCAGCCGTTGCCATTAACTTTCCGCTCCCAGTTCAAGATGATGCGCATCGACCTTGAGTTCGGTGATCCAATCCGCATCTTTTGAAGGGGGCGGTACGTCAATCGGCTTACCGTCGTATGTGACGCGTTTGCCGGGGTAGATTGTGCTGCGCCACAGGTAGCTGAAGAGGTTCTTCTGGTTCAGCGCCGGATGCACATTCGGTGCAATATTCTTTGCGTGCCACTCGGGCAAAAGGCTCCAGTGCAGGCTCGCACGCTCATGGTGCATGCCATGGAAGCCGTTGTTGAAGGCGAACCAGTTGAGCACTTTGCCGGTAAAATTGCGCGTGTGGTTATGCGGATGGTTCATGTCGCAACCGTCGTGTTGCCAGTAGTTCACACTGACGATACCCCATACACCGTAGTGGTGCGGAATAAACACCAGCAGCAGAAAGGCTTTCCAGTTGATATAGGCGAGCACAGCCTGTGTCGCGAAGAAAAAAATGAGTTCAGAAATATACTGAAAAAACCAGGAAGGTTTCTGCTTGCGCATCGCCCGTGCGAAAGCATTTTCATCGCGCGTGATGTCAAAGATCATGCGGTAAAAGAAGAACAACTGATTGAGCAGGTTCCAGCGGAAGCGCATTTTGGTCGTGCGCATCACGTCTTTTTCAGTCTGTGTGTATTTATGGTGGCTGAAGTTATGGCCCGGCACAAAGGCGCTGACCGCATGGCCATAGGCAAAAGACAGTATATACTGGAAGAGTTTGTTCAGCCAGCGTTGTTTAAAGATCGGTGCGTGGATCGTATTATGCACGATCACCGCATTAAAGAACGATGAATTGCACATCACGACAAAAAGGAGAATAACCATCCAGGTTTCGAGCTGGTTCCAATAGTAAAATCCGACAAAAACCAAGGCACAATACGCGGCGACGAACAACAGCGTGCGCCAATCAGCAGCATAACGCAACATAGTTCCGTGTGCGCTGCAAAAACAGCGCGTCAAGCGCCTTTCGCCTCATTATAACCCGGTTCTCTGAACTTCTTTACCGCCGTTTGGCCCGCAGCATATTGCACCATGCCTGTCAGCCGTACTTACCACGACTACGTGATCGACCAGATGCGCAAAATCAGTGCGCTGAGTTCGCGTGCCATGTTCGGCGGCTATGCGATCTACAGCAATGGTGTTGCCTTTGCCATTCTCGACGACGACCACCTGTACTTCAAGACCGACGACAGCAACCGCGCCGATTATGTGAATGCGGGCATGCGACCCTGGGATCCTTATCGCGACGGGCGTGTCTCGTTTTCCAATTTTGAAGTGCCAGAAAATGTGCTCGAAGACCCGGCCGAACTTGCCGCGTGGGCGCAGAAAGCCATCTTGGTAGCCAAAGCGAAAAAGAAAAAGCCTGCTGTTAAGGCAGCGGAAGCGAAGCGCAGCAAGAAAACAAAAGCGGCCACTCCAAAAAAAACTGTACAGAAAAAGAAAACATCCCCAACTGCGGAAAAAAAGAAACCCTTAAAGAAGAGGTCACGATGAAAGACGACGGCAGAGAAAGCGATAATGTCGAAGATCGCCGCAGCGAAAATTCGTCCGGTGGTGGATTCAATCTGCCATTCGGCAATTTTCGCGGCATGAGTATCGTTGCCCTCATCGCCGCTGTCGGCGCCGCTTATTTTTTCGACATCGATCCCCGCACCGTTCTGGGTCTTTTCGAGAGCAGCGGCCGAACCGAAGTACAACAAACCGGTGCCGCGAAACCGATACCCGTGAGCGACAAGCAGGCAAAATTTGTTTCTGTGGTCTTGGCCGACACCGAAGATGTCTGGCGTGAGATATTCGCCGCACAGGGAAAACGCTATCGTGACCCGAAGCTCGTACTGTTCCGCGGGCAAACGCCGACTGCCTGTGGTCGTGGGCGTGCGGCGATGGGCCCTTTCTATTGCCCCGCCGATCAGAAAATTTATATCGATCTCAGTTTTTACGATGAGATGAAGAGCCGCTATCGGGCGCCCGGCGATTTTGCGCAGGCCTATGTTATCGCGCATGAAGTCGGCCACCATGTGCAGCACCAGCTCGGTGCGATGCGGCGAGTCCGCAACCTGCAAGAAGGTCGCAGCGAGGCCGAGAGCAATGCATTGTCGGTGAAGCTCGAGCTGCAGGCCGATTGTCTGGCCGGCGTGTGGGGGTTCCATGCAAACCGTGCGCGCAAAATTATAGAAGGCGGGGATATCGAAGAAGCGCTCGGCGCGGCCTCTGCGATTGGCGACGACACCCTGCAGAAACGCGCCGGTGGCACTGTGGTGCCTGAATCGTTTACCCACGGCAGCTCGGCAGAGCGTGTGCGCTGGTTCAAAAAGGGCATCGAGTCTGGGGATGTTCAGGTGTGTGATACTCTGCGGTGAGTTAGGGAAGTTCTGCAAAAGCCAAAATTAGGAGCGCAAATGCTCTGATTTGCGCGTATTCATGCATGCGCGCACTGTGCGAACTTGACTTTTGCAGAACTTCATAGGGCATTTCTCCTTGACGCACGGGTTGTGACTTCTAAAGCAGAAATATGAAATTGAACCGTAAAAATATTTTCGCCATCCCTGCGATGGCAGCGGCATTGTTTGCCGTCGCCTGCTCTTCCACCGAAGAGAAAAAACCTGAACCAGTTAAGGTTGAAGCACCGAAAGTCGAAGCACCGAAAGCAGTAGAGCCCGTCGTTGCCGCGCGTTCGATCGACCCCTCAATGAAAGTGGATGAACTCAATACACGACTGACAAAGGTTGCCGTTGTTGGCTTGCCACCATTCCAGCGCACCGGCGGCAAAAAAATGGATGAACTCGCTCAAAAGTCGCTTGAAGAGTCGAAATCAGTGATGGCAGATATGCCAGAAGGTTATGTGCTGCAGATTACCGGGCACCATAATCAGCACCCTGATAAATCCAAACGCACCGGCAACGGCCTGTCTGTGCAGCGTGCCAAATACGTGTATGATTATTTTGTGAAAAATGGCGTCGCGAAAGAGAAGCTCGCTTACCGCGGTGCGGGTTCGTCAGAAAACGATAAAAGCCTGTCGCGTGACGAAAACCGCCGCGTGACTTTTAAGGTGGTGAAGGCAGACAGCGTCGAAGCCGCACCTGCTGCTGAAGAAACTAGGGAGCAACCGAAGAAAAAGGCCAAGGCAAAAGCAAAGAAGGCTGCTGCGAAACCAGCAGCGAAGGTAGAACCTAAAGAAGAAGCAAAACCTGAGGCCAAACTTGAACCCAAACCCGATGTGAAGCCCGCAGATGCAGCACCCGCTGCAAAGCCTGAAGTTAAATAGAACAGTTCGTGATCCGGCCGCAGTGGGTCTCTCCACTGCGGCCTTAGCAAAACCTTTACAGCGACATTAGATACAGCGAAGCGTCGCTGCCTGCCGCGAGAATACCTTGTCCGCTATACCACGCAAAAAATCCCCGCTGAAGACACTGCTCAAGATTCTGCTGACAATCGGCATATCCGGAGCCTGCCTGTATTTCGCAGCGCGCAGAATTGAATTCGCAAAAATCACGAGCGACCTGAAATCGCTGAAGATTGGTTTTGTGCTTCTGGCTGCGCTCGTCAGCATGGTCGCCTTGTCGATTCGCGCCGTGCGCTGGCACCAGGTCGTGCGCCGCGAAAAGCCATTTGCTTTCAGTAATACCTTTTGGGCGACAGCGATTGGGTATCTTGCCAACAATATCTTGCCGGCGCGGGCGGGTGAAGTGATCCGATCTGTGGTACTGGGCGTGAGCAGCGGTATCCGTAAATCGCTCGTGCTGGCAACGGCCTTGACTGAGCGGATCATCGATGCTGGTGTGCTGCTTCTCATGGCAGTCATCATGCTGCAATTCACAGATAAATTTCCGGCGTCGATCCGGGATTCATGGTATCTGCTGTTGCCGATTGTTGCCGGCGTGCTGATTGCCGTTTTCCTCTCGCCTTTCATTGAAGGTCTGCTGCACAAAATTCCACAGGTCATGCCTGCCAATGCCGGTATCAAAGAGAAGCTGCGCGGATTGATTACCGGTATGCTCGATGGCATCCGTGTGTTCCATAATTTTCGTCTGCTCGCGGTTTTTTTACTGACGACAGTCGTCATCTGGTGCATTGATGCCACGGTTTTTATTATGCTGGCGTATTCCCTGGGCAGTGTACTGACCGTACCGCAGGCAATCATTTTCTCGGCAGCTCTCGGCTTTGCCTCGAGCATTCCGTCGACGCCGGGTTTTGTGGGTGTTTTTCAGGCTGTGGCTGTGCTGTTGTTGCCTGTTTTTGGTATTCCTGCTGATCGCGCGTTTCTTCTGGTCTCAATCATGCAGCTTATGGGGCTCGCAACCACTGGGTGCCTGGGCGGCGTCGGCTGGTTTATTATGCAACGCCGCATCGGTGCTGCACGCCTCGACCAGGAACTCGCCGAAGCCGATTAAGCATATTTCAGGAAAAAATCTTTGTACCAGCTGCGCGACCGGTCTTCAGCCAGCGCTGCTTTTAACAGCCCAATAAACTCTGCAGCATCCATCTGTTTCAGGTCAGTCGTCGAACGGAAAATAAAGGGCACCGGTGTTTTCACCGAGTCTTTCTCCCAGAATAGTTCTTCCTTGAGTTTTTCTCCGGGCCTGATGCCGGTGAAAACAATCTGAATATCGCTGTGCGGTTTTTTGCCCGCCAACAGAATCAGGCGCTCAGCAAGCTCGACGATACGCACGGGCTTACCCATATCGAGCGCCAATATGTCTTCCGAAGCATCCGCCAGCGCAGCAGCCTGCAACACCAGACGCACCGCTTCGGGTATCGTCATAAAGAAGCGTTCCATATCGGGATGCGTGACGGTGAGCGGTCCGCCTTGCTTGATCTGCTCCCAAAACAACGGCACCACCGACCCCGAAGAGCCCAGCACATTGCCAAAGCGCACGCTGACGGTTTTAATGCGGCCCTCAGAGACGCGCGCCGCATTGTACATCAACAGTTCAGCCATGCGCTTGGTGATGCCCATAATGTTTTCGGGAGCCACTGCCTTGTCGGTTGAAATATTCACGATACGTATGGCTTCTCCCGCCGGCAGGGTTTCTGCGTACTTGCGGGCGGCACCCAGGAGGTGCCATGTGCCCAGCACATTGGTATCGATCGCCTGCAGGTGATTGGTTTCCATGAGCGGCACGTGCTTGTACGCAGCAGCGTGAAAAATAATCTGTGGCTTTTCCGCTGTGATAATATCGCGCAGGCGGCGCTCGTTGCGCACGTCGGCGATCGCGCAGAAGACATTTTCCTGCGGAAACTCCTGTTCGAGCTGGTATACACCGTGCTCCCACTGGTCGACGAGAGTCAGCCGTGCGGGAGAGAGCGCGGCTATCTGGCGCGACAGCTCGCGGCCAATCGAACCGGCCGCGCCCGTCACGAGTACACGTTTGCCCGTGAGTACGGCGGCGACGGGTTGCGGGTTCAGGCGTATTTCTGGCCGCTGCACCAGATCTTCGATGCGTAGATTGCGTATGTCGGGAGCAAACTGCGCAAGTTTGCGCGGAATTACTTTGTATGCAACCGAAATTCCCTGCAGCGAATCCATCACCGATTTGAGAAAATCCGGCGTCGCAGGCATGGTGAACCAGATTTCCTGCACCTGATATTTTTCGACCTGCCGTCTCAGTTCGTTGCCTGCGAAGACGCGATAAGGTCCGACATGGCTGCCGACCTTTTCTTGGTTGTTGTCGACGATTGCCGTGATGTTATATTTGCCGAGCAAGTCTTCGGTCGACAGGTCTTGCAGCAGGTGGTGCGCCACCGTGCCGGCACCGTAAATAATGATGGGTGTGAGCCCTTGTTTTTTCAGCCTCGATTCCGGATTTAATCTGAAGTACCAGAATAGCCTGTGCACGAGAGTCAGAGTGTTCTGTGCGAAAAGTAAAATACCGGCATCTGCGGCTGAAAAATTTCCGTTGAGCAGTCGATCTGTCTGCGCAGCCAGCACACCGACCACAGAAATGACGAATAACGTCTGCAGCGAAAACAGGTTGAGGTATTTCAGGTTGGCGCGGTAGAGCCGAAACGCTGCGAGCATAGCCACATGCGTAACCCCGAGCGGTAGCGCCCATTGCCAGTGCCGCCCCTGCCAGTGCAGAAACAAGGCATAGCAACCCGCGAGCAGAATAAAATCCCCCAGTATGGTGAGCGCATTGGGTTTGAGCCTGAACGGCATACGGCCATTTTCTATGTGCCGCGCAGCGTGCCACATAGAAAATGGTCTGTGAAGATACCCCCGCAGAGTGAAAATCCGATCGCTGACCTGATTGCCGTCGCACGCGACCTGCGCGATAAAAACGGCGGCTGCCCATGGGATCTCGAACAGACGCATGCGAGCCTCGCGAAACATCTGCTGGAAGAAGCGAGCGAGCTGATCGAAGTGATTGAAGAGGGTATTACGGCCGAAACAGATGCAGCGTTTAAAGAAGAACTGGGGGATGTGCTCTTTCAGGTGGTCATTCACGCACAGCTCGCGGCCGAAGAGGGCCGCTTCACGTTTGCCGATGTCGCGCGCGGCATTGCCGATAAACTGATCTCGCGCCACCCGCATGTTTACGGCGATGTTTCGGCCGATACGCCCGATCAGGTGCTCAAAAATTGGGAAGCGATTAAGGCGCGTGAGCGGCAAAAGAAACAGGCCCGCACTTCATATTTGGATGGGGTACCCAAAACCCTGCCGGCGTTGCAGCGCGCCGAGCGTTTAGGTGAAAAAGCCTCGCGCACGGGTTTCGACTGGCCTAAAGGTGAAACCGGAACACAGATGCTGCGCGCAAAAATTTCTGAAGAGCTGGCTGAACTCGACGAAGTCAGTGCCAGCGATCAGGTGCGCGCGAAAGAAGAACTTGGCGATCTGCTCTTTGCGGTCGCGCAATATGGGCGGCGCCTCGGCATCGACAGCGAAGGTGCACTCAGGCAGGCGTGCAATAAGTTCGACCGACGCTTTCGCTCTATGGAAACAGAGGCATCTGGCAAAGATCTTTCACTCGACGAGTGGGATGTACTTTGGAACCGCGCCAAAGCCGCAGAGCAAAAATAGCTTTTATTCTTCAAGCCGGTACATCGTGACAATCAGGCGATAGCCCGAGGTGTCGAACGAGTCGTTGACGTTTTTATCGGCCCATTTCCAGGTGCTGTCGACTTTTGAGAATGAACCGAGTAAAAGCCCGTCTGCACCACACGCCGCTGCTTCGAGTCGCACGCGGCGCAAAATATCCGAGCGCTCATAACCCGAACCATACTGCACGGTGATTTCGCCGAGATAGCGGTGCTTTTCCTGCGGCAGCGCGTAGCCGACCGGCAACTGTTCCCAGGTTTTGCGCTGCGGAGCACAACCCGTGCCGAAGATCTTTTTCTCCATGGACAAACAGCCAGTCAGTATCGGCATAATCAGGATGAACCGCAGATTCATCCTGATTATGCCTTTCTTATTAAAGATCATCTTTTACTTTGCGCATCGGCTGCGCGCCACAGGCTGACAATATGAATCGCGGTGAGCCGCAACGGGCGAGTGATCGACTGACTGCCGCGCTCGGGCGCCTCGGTGCCATTGTGGGTAAAACGAATACCGTTTGGCCGTCAGAGAATGAAAGTTTCGCGGCATATCTGCACGATGAAACCTATCTGCAGGGGGCGGCCGATCTTGTGCTCAAGCCGGGCAGTGCAGCAGAAGTCTGCGCGCTCGTCGCAGAACTCAATGCACTGCGCAGCGAATTTGCCGGTGAAAAGGTTAAACTGAGTTTTACACTACGCGGCGGCGGCAGCGGTCTGTCGGGCGCTTGTGTGCCTGATGGCGGCATCGTGCTCGATCTGACGAGACTCAACCGTATCATCGATATCGACGCACAAAACCGGTTAATCCGCGCGGAATGCGGCGTGATTCTGAGCGCGCTCGGCGATGCGCTCGCGGGAAGTGCCCTGTGTTATCCCGTCGATCCTTCATCACTTGCGCTGTGTACCTTGGGTGGCAGCATTGCGACGAATGCCGCCGGGCCGTCTTCGCTCAAATATGGTACCACCCGGAACTATCTTGCACAGGCGAAGTTTGTGTCTGCGGTGGGAGAGATGGCCGAGGTGGGCGTGCTGCCAGCCAAAACTTCAATGGGCTTTTCACTGACTGATCTCCTTTGCGGCAGTGAAGGGCGGCTGGGCATTGTGACCGAAGCGACGCTGCGCCTTATCACACTTCCTCCTGCAATGGCGCTGCTTTTGGCGAGCTTTACCACGGAAAGCGCCGCGGTTGAATGCATTCTTGCATTGCGCTCGGCCGGCATCGGGCCGCGCTCGATAGAGCTGATCGATGCATACAGCGCCTCGCTGGTCGATTTTCCGCTGGCGCAGGGTGTTGTGCTGATGGTCGAACTCGACGGCAGCGAAGCCGCGATAACGGCAGACATCGAACGCTTGCTGTCGTTAAAAATTGCCACGGAGTGGGTCACGGCGCGCGATGAAAAGAACCGTCGGGATCTGTGGGCAAAAAGAAAGAATATCTCGCCCGGCATCAAACGCCGCTTTGCGTACCGTCTGGGTGAAGACGTCGCAGTGCCACTACCATCGCTGGCTGCCGTCTGTGCATCGGCCCGCCGGCATGCTGCGGAGCAGGGGGTCGAAGTCGCAATCTGGGGGCATGCCGGTGACGGCAACCTGCATGTAAATTATCTGCTCGAAACAGCAGACCAGTTGCCCAAGCTCGATATTCTCATGCGCGGTCTCGCCGCCGAAGTCACACGCGCGGGCGGGGCGATGTCGGGTGAGCACGGCCTCGGTCGCCTCAAACGCAAATTTGCGCGCGAGGTTTTGAGCGCACAGTACTTTGATATGCAGCGGAGCATCAAGACGGCGTTTGACCCGCAGATGCTGTTTAACCCTGCGCTGGAGATCGCTTGAATCCCGAAGAACTAAAAAAGGTGCATGATCTGATATTGCCGGCGGTGCGCGAGGCTGGTGCTGCCGCGATGCGCTTTTTTCGTAGCAGCGACTACACAGTGACGCACAAAGACGCCGAAAATCCAGTGACCGATGCCGACTTTGCCGCTAACCGCATCTTGCGCGGCGCGATCGAAAAATATTTCCCCGAAGATGCGATCTTAAGCGAAGAGAGCGACAGCGCCGAAGAACGCGCGAGCATGGACGAACGTTTCAAACGCCGCCGCGTCTGGATTCTCGACCCGATCGACGGCACGCGCGAATTCATTAAAGGCCGCGACCAGTTTGCCGTATCGGCAGGTTTAGTCGAAGACGGCAAAGCGATACTCGGCTTCATCTGCAACCCCGCGCGCAATTATCTGGTGACTGGCGGTACTGGCATTGGTCTTTTTAAAGACGGCGTGGCATATTCCGCACCCGCGCGCAGTGAGGGCCCGTGGCCCGAAGATGCCGTTATACATCCGCCTCAGGCGCTGCCCAAAATCTGCGTGTCGCGCAGCGAACATAAATCGGGAAAACTCGCGCACCTCGAAAAACGCTATGGCGATCTGACGGCAATGGCAATCGGTTCGATTGCTTATAAGCTCGCATTGGTTGCCGATGGTACGTTTGATCTTGTCGTGTCGGTCAAACCCAAAAATGAATGGGACATTGCGGGCGGGGCGGCGCTCCTGGCCGCCGTCGGGCTTGAGCTGCGCGAAGGCAATTACGAACCAGTGGTGTTCAATAAACCGCAGACGGAGTCATTTGGTTTGGTGGCGGGAACCCGCGCAGCGTGCGAGTGGTATAGGAATTTAGCAGAATCGTAGAGACGTACCGTCGGGACGTCTCTACGATTCTTTCTTAAAAAATTTAAAATACATCGTTTCCATAAACCAATAGCACACCAGAAAAAAACGGTGCCAGCGGTATGGTTTGTTGATCGTGCGCCACAACCACGTGTAACCGGCTGCAGCCATAAATGCCGGCGCTTTTTTGCGCGTGCCCGCTAGCGTGTCAAAAGCTCCGCCGACGTTCACGATGATCAGGTCACCTAAGTGCGAGCGGTTCTGTTCTATCCATTTCATGCCGCGGTGGTAGCCCATGCCGACGAAGAGAATGTGCGGGTCAGTTTTGCGCACCGCTTCCAGTACGCGTTCGCCTGCCGGGCCCTTGAGGTAGCCGTTGTGCCGGCCGACAATGCGCAGCCCTGCGAATGAGCGACGAAAGTTCGTATAGAGTTTTTCGAGCACCTCGTCGCGCGAGCCGAGCAAAAACACGGTGTACTCTTTCGCATGCGCAATGCGAATCAGATTCATCGCATAGGCAACGGTTGAAATAAGCTCGGGCAGCGGCTTGTGCAGCGCGCGCGACATATAGAGCATGCCCGAACCGTCGGGCAAATTAATGAAAGAATTGTTCGCCATTTCGAGCATACGCTTGCGGAAACGTACCCAGACATAGCGGTATGGGTCGAAGGGGAAAACCAGCTGTGGGCCAAACTGCCCGCTCGATTTACTCTTTTTTTCGCGCATTTGATCCAACTTATGGATCGAGTGCGCCACCAGGTCGGCGGATGTAGCCTGGTAAAACGGGATTTTACCCAACAGAACCCGGCGCGCCGGGAGGCTCGACGTATCGATGTTCTTGTACTCTAAAATAGGGTCAGAATCATCTTTATTAGTCAGGTGGGGATTGAGCGAGAAGTCGTTTCTCATAATTATGTCACTTTTTCAGTCCCCCTGCGTCTCGAACAGGGCGTCAATTAAGTATCGAATCTGCTCTCAGGCAGAAAAAAGTCCTACTGCAAACTTGAGGGGGGGTCGATGAAATACTAAGGCCAAGGATGGCCCAATTCTCGTTTGGCCTGTCTGAGCGCGCGCCAGCGCTCTCAGACAGGCCAAACACGTTACAAGGAAGTAACTATGGCTCGAAGACTCGCCAATAAGGGCAGGCGAAATTTGCCCAAAACGACTGAACTCGGCAAGCGCACGTATTCCTCCACGGAAGCGCGCATCCACGAATATAAGACCCGCATTCGCGACCGCGACTATCTCGAGTTCGCGATTGACCGCATTGCGATCGAACTCACGCATTTTCTCACGAAGTGATGCCGGCGCTCCTTTACGAAAAGGTCCGGGCACGAAGTGCAGAATTTAAGGCCGCGCTGCCCAATAAAAACGAGGCAGGTAATTTTACCGCTGCGCTGTTGGATTTTCTCTTTGCCGACAGTTTCTGTACGCAGCAGGAATCTGGCGAGGTTTGGCTTGCCCGGCTCGGTAAACTCGAAGAACAACTGACCCGGCTTTTGAAGCCATTTATCTTCGCCGAGGCAGAAAGAAGCAGCTCCACTTTCTTTCGCGAACAACTGCCGCAACTTTATGATATTCTCTGGCAAGACGCCGAAGCTGCTTATGCGGGCGACCCGGCGGCACAGAATTTACAGGAGGTCGTTCTCGCCTATCCAGGCTTCTACGGTGTGGCCGTCTACCGCATCGCGCACTATCTTTTCTCTTTGGGAATTCCTACTTTGCCGCGGCTTCTGAGCGAGCATGCGCATGAACGCACCGGCATCGACATTCACCCGGGCGCCAAAATTGGCCGGTCTTTTTTTATGGACCATGGCACCGGTATCGTCATCGGCGGCACTTCGATCATTGCTGACAATGTAAAAATTTACCAGGGTGTCACCCTCGGTGCACTTTCGGTAGACAAGAGTCTCGCGAGCACCAAAAGACATCCGACCATTGAAGAGGGTGTTGTCATCTATGCCGGTGCGACCATACTCGGCGGTGAAACCATCATCGGCCGCAATTCAGTCATTGGCGGCAACACGTGGATCGTGGAAAGTGTTGAGCCTTATTCGGTCGTGTACAATAAGAGTTCGAGCCGCATCAGACCCGCTAAAGAAGTTACGAGTGTGATTGATTTTTCGATCTAAACGGAATCAGCAGTAATTTCGCGTGCAATCACGAGTATTGCATCTCTGTTGTTGAAGCGAATATGGCTGGAGGTCGATTCCACTCTGATGATTGAACCATCGGGCCTTACCAACTTCTGTCTGATGCGCGGCAATGCGACTTCGCTTTTTCCCTGAATCAGCTTTTGCGCGCGTTCGATGATCATCGTCCTGTCATCGGGATGCACAAAAGAAAAACCATTAAGACCGATGAGGCTCGTTGCATTTTCAAATCCCATAATTGCGGCAGCCGCCGGATTTGCATAGACAATGATGCCCGATTGATGCACGAGTATTGAATCGCTGATCCCCTCGACAATTTTTCGGTAACGGTCTTCGCTCTCGCGCAGGCCTGCTTCCGCTTTTTTTCTCTCAGAAATATCGGTGACCATCGCGAGAGCCCCGATAATCTTCCTCTCTGCGTCCAGAATTGGATTGGTGTTCATGAATGTCCAAATCAGACTGCCATTTTTGTGGACCAGTTTACATTCATGCGCCTCGGCGATACCGCTGTTACGGCGTTCGAGGCGTTCTGATCCGGCTCTTTGGTCTTCAGGCGGCATGAGTTCGAAAAATGTCTTGCTCAGCATCTCGGTTTGTGTGTACCCGAGCATTTCTGCCATGCGGTTGTTCACAAAAGTGGTTTTGCCGCCGGCGTCGATTGTCCTGACGCCTTCTGCCGATGTTTCAACGAGGCGCTGGAAGTCGATATGGCTGCGCGCGACGGCGGCGTCTGATCTGCGGCGGCGTTTCTCTTCGCGCTGGTAGGCTTCGATTAGCTCTGACAGACGCCGCGTATTTGTGCGGCGTTCATTGAATGTTGTCGCCAGCGCCATGCCCACGGTTGAAAGAGTGACGAGAAACAGCCAGGTGTCCAGAAAATCGGCGGGGCGACTGCCTCGGGTTGCCGTGGCAAGACTGATATGCAGCGCAGTGATCGAATATGCGGCGATGATCGCCGTGATAATGAGCGTCACATGTCTGCCAAAGCGGATTGCCGCCCATGAGGCGGAGACAAACCCCACGAAAGGCATTGAATAGGCACCGAAGCTGATGCCCCCGAAAACGATGCCCGCGCCTGCCACTATCGTGACGAGAATGCCCGCTAAAGCTTCTGTCAGGGGCCGGCGCTCAGTCCAACCGTCGGGCATTGTTCGCCAGATGAGTATCAGCGGAGTGAGCAGAATAATGCCGAATGAGTTCCCCATCCACCAGGTCTGTGCATGGTGCCAGAATGGTTCGCCTGAGTACACAAATTGTTGAATCGCCGCCGCAGAAATGAGAGAGCCGGGTACCGGGACGAGCACACCAGCAATCAATATCAATCGGATATAATCGCGGGCGCTTTTCAAAGAAATATCAATGTTGGCGAAGCGCACGATGAATGACCATGCCAGCAGCACTTCGAGGCCATTGGAAACCGCATAGATGGCGTTCAGCGGCCAGCTGCGGCCATCGATCGCGCTGGCGATGAGCGATGCGACGATGACCACCGGCAGATATCTGATTCCACCCAGCAGAATCGCGGCAATGGCGATGCCGCTTGCGGGCCAGAAAATGGTGCTGAGCTTCGACGGTGAAAAAAAATGCGCCGCCAGAGTGCCGGCTGTGACATGCGCAATTACGAACAGGAGCATGCATAGCCCGTTCTTCAGCAGATTCTTCCTGATTTCCTGCTTCCTAATCACCACGGCAGAGTCGCATATTCTCTGCACGGAGTAAAGGGATTTGCAGGCGCTGAGGCCATATTTTCCCGGTTTGGTTCTCAGAATTGCTTGCCGTGTTTGCATTGCGGGGAACATTGGCGTAATGAAAATCCATCACCTGCAAACGGCCAGCTTTTGTCCGTTCGGTGGCCCGCTGGTTCACGATCGCGGCCTGTCGGGTGGCCAGTCGCACTTGCTTTGCCATTCGTTGCTCATCGAAACCAACGACGGGTTGGTGCTCGTCGATACGGGCTTCGGCACTGAAGACCTGCAAAATCCTAATGAACGTCTGGGATTGCCCTTTGTGGCGCTGATGAATGTGAAATTTGATCCTGCACTCACTGCTTTAAGACAGATTGAATCGCTGGGCTTCAAGGCCAGCGACGTTCGCCATGTGATACCGACGCATCTCGATCTCGACCACGCCGGCGGCATGCCTGATTTTCCGAAAGCCAAGGTGCATATCTATGAAGATGAATATCTCGCCGCGATGGAGCCGGCGACGCTGAATGAAAAACAGCGCTACCGGCAGGTGCATTGGCGGCATACGCCCGACTGGCAGACCTATGGGCTCGAGGGTGAATCCTGGTTCGGCTTTCCTGCGGTCAGACCGCTTTTGGGCGCGGGTAAAGATGAAATACTGCTAATTCCCGTAACTGGTCATACCCGCGGCCATACTGCGATTGCGGTGCGGTCAGAGGGTAACTGGCTGTTGCACTGCGGCGACGCGTATTTCCACAGAGGCCAGATGGATCTCGCACACGAACATTGCCCGATCGGACTGGATATCTTTCAGCGGCTGATGGCGGTCGACAATACGGCGCGTGTAGAAAATCTCACGCGTTTGCGCCAGCTCAAACACGACCATGGCCATGAAGTGGAGCTGTTCAGCGCGCACGATAAAGACGAATTTGAACGACTGGCACACAGAACGGCGGTATGAGCACCGAAGAGATCAGCGGCTTTCAGCGTTCGATCAACTTTTTCTTCAATAAGTATTTTCCCGATTCGGGATTTACCAAGTTTTTGCTCGGCGTGAGCGATTATTTCTGGTTCACCCGCAAGGTCTTCCAATCCTTATTGCATTTGCGGGGTAAGCACCTCGATACGTTCGTGCGCGTTGTCGTGAACCAGGTACGCTTTACGGGTTTGCAGGCGCTGCCGATGCTGTCGATTATCGCCCTGTCGATTGGCGCCACGACAATCATTCAGGCGATCACGTTTCTGCCGCGCCTCGGCCAGGACAACTTTATCGGCAACCTGCTGCGGCTTGTCATCGTGCGCGAAGTTGGCCCGCTCATCACGGCAATCATCGTTCTCGCGCGATCGGGGTCTGCCATCACTGCTGAAATGTGCACGCAGAAAATGCACCGCGAAATTGAATCGATGGAAATGATGGGCATCAATCCGCACCTGATTATGGTGTTGCCCCGTCTTGCCGGGGGTGTCATTTCGGTCACGCTGCTGATTATCTATTTCGACGTCATCGCAATCATTGGCGGCTATCTCATCTCGCTGATGTTTACCTCATTTCCTTTTTCGCAGTTCGTCGACTATCTGGCGCGCTCGCTGACGATGACCGATCTCGTTTCTACTTTTATTAAATCGCTGCTTTCTGGAATCGTCATCCCACTCACCTGTACCTATTACGGCTTCAAACCCGAATCGCTGTTCCAGATACCGATCTATGTCTCAAAGGCCGTGATTCGCTCGCTGTTCATCGTATTTATTCTGAACGCCTTTCTTTCCGTGCTCTTCTACCTATGACATTCGGTCGACGGAGTTTTGTTGCTCTGCTGCTGGCAGCACTGTTTTCACCGGCGCTACCGGTAGCGGCCGAAAAATCGACTGCACGCTTTTTGCCCGAAGTGCGCACTGCCGTCTCGCCGCTGCAAATTGCGGGCATCGACTTTTTGCTGCCGGGCTATGGCACGTTTGTGCAGAACAAGACGGGTTACGCTGCGCTCTACTTCACAACAAACCTCGTGAGTCTGGGGTCGATCTACATTGCGTGGCGCAACTGGCAGTTCTATGAATCTGCTTATCTGGCGGCAGCAACGCGGCAGGCGCTCGAACCCGATAAACTGTTTTTTCAAGACCCCGCTGGCGGAACCGATTTTTATTCGTTGCAGGATATTAAAAACCGCGCAGAGCGCGGGCAGCTGTTTTTTGCCGTATCGATCGTGGCCAATATCGCCTTGCGTGCGTTCAGCGCATGGCATTCGTGGTCGCTCGCCGACGAAGCGCGCACGCAATCAGGCCCGCGCTATGAATTTTATCCCGACCAGTCGGGAGGATTCAAAACTCAGGCTGGTTATTACTTTTATTTTTAACACAATGCGCGAAGCGCATTGTGTTAAAAAATCTACTATTGATTTGCTTTCGCGTTCGACGCCATCTTCAGGTAATACGCTTTCACGTCATACCAAGTCTGGCCCATGCCCGCAAAGTTGATGGCTTCGATGTGGTCGACGCCTGTGGTGAAAATGCTGTACGATGGGCCACCCTTCCAGGTTCCCCATTTTTGCGAGGAGAGGGGCACGACACCGTCGTTGTCGCCGCCCTGGCCGTTAAACACACCACCCGTCCAGGTGATTGGGTACACCAGACCCATCAGCGGATGTTGCACCAGATCGGGCAAAGTGATCTTTGAACCATACGAATAATATTTCACCCCGGCCATGTTCGGGTTTGTGCTGTTGAGTGAATTGACGTTTGCCACAGTGAGCGATGACGTCATAGCAATGATATCCTGCTTGGTTTTGCCGTAAACAAGCTGCGAGATGATATTCACCACCGTGTTGAGCGTCGGCTGCAGCCACGACGGTATTACCGCGAGCGCGATATCGGCGACCGGAGTGCCGCGGTTAACGCCGTTCAAAGAAGTCACAGTCGATACTTTGCCGGCCATACCCAAAGAACTCACCATATAGCGTGAAACCAGAGCGCCCTGAGAGTGCGCGATCACATGCACCTTGCTGAAACCGTTGGCGGCCATCCAGGTGTTGATCTGGTAGCGCTGGTCGTTGGCGCGGTTAGCGACCGATTGCATCGGGTTCGTGCCCGGCGTCAGAACCGCAACGCCCTGGCTGCGCAGGTAGTCATCCATGCCACCCCAGTATTTGATCGCCCCGCCAAACAGGCCCACGCGGTCGTCAAAACCCAGCACACCATGCGACAACACGATCGGGTATGCGCCCGCGAGCGGCTTTGTCGAACTGCCCGAACCGG
>Ga0138256_10001904_pt1 | contig 22453 bp, 44 predicted proteins | sample KNB2016incub_MG_FD_105486 | JGI IMG/M metagenome (GOLD analysis project Ga0138256, IMG submission 105486) | Active sludge microbial communities from wastewater in Klosterneuburg, Austria - KNB2014incub_MG | ecosystem: Engineered > WWTP > Activated sludge > Unclassified | place: Austria... | reverse complement strand
GCTGGCACTTTACGCCAAAAGTAATAGCGGCCCCAATACCAAGGTCCGTTAATATCTGTGTCAGCAGCGTTTTATTTATTGTTGAAAGCACTTCTTGGGCCTCATCATTACTTTTCTTAACAGTGTTATACGTAACTATTAAAATGTCAACCTTTTCACCAATAATCTCATGGGCAACTGGGGACACTTTCATGTTACAAAATAATGGGCACTGTTTACATGCTTGTATTTGGGTTTTTAAATTAGACATTTAATTCCCATCGCTATTTTTAAGATTACAAATTTCGTCTTCTAGATAGGTCACATAGCTATTTAATACGCCAATATTGGCTTGGACATCGTCCAATAGCATATCTTCAGATTCTAGCTGAAGTCTAAATAAATGAAAACAGCATAAAAAGCCGGTTACAAAAGATTCCATGTCTATATCAGAATTACCTTCTTCTTCCCCAATTGTTTTCATAGATAATTTTAAGTATGAAAATACAGGTAAGTAGTTATTATTTATATCTTTTTCTTTAAAAATTTCAGATACGGTTTTTGTAAATCCGTCCCGGTTACAAATATCTATAAAGAGTTTAATTGTCTTATTATTTGGGAACAAACTTGCCTCCGGCAACAAAAGGTGGGCAATCTCCATGTTTGCGTTCAGATGATAAATATTTACCATGTAATTCTACATATTTAGCTACAGCTTTTCTTGCGACTGTAGTCGGGTACATATCAGAAAACTGAAGGTCTGTTCTGTCACAGTGTACCTGTATAAATTGTTGTCCATTGAATCGGAATGATCCAATGGATAGTTGTTTATAGGATATTTCATGTCCATCAAATACAAGTTTTAATATATCATTCATATACTCACCTCTTCTAATAATTTGTTAACTTCTGTAAGACAATCCAAACTTTTGATCCCAAGCATATCAAATTTCGCTAAAGAAACATCTCCGAATGAATCCATGTCCAAGCCAACAAGCAGGTCATCTGAAGATTTATCCCTAATTAAAGGGGCCACATCAACTAAAGGATTAGAACTAATAATAAGGGCTGAGGCGTGTTTAGATTCACTTTTTATCGCCCCCTCTAAACCAATAGCTATTTTAAAGTATTCCGCGTAATCCCCAGTAAAATTACCATCCTCGTCGAGGACGCAATAATTTGCAAGTAGCCTAGGCTCTTCTTTTAATAAGTAGAAGAGGACACTATCACTGCCAGTCTTTTCTTTGAAAACTGCTAACAAATCTGATATTTTATCTCTGGCAGGAATCAATTCTGTTATTTTATTCATTGATTGAAAATCGCAGGCTGAATAAACTCTTAACACATCTTTTAGGGCGTTCCTACCTTGTAGAGTTGAAAAGGTTACTACGCCAGCCACTTTGTCGTGGCCATACTTATTCTTTATGTAATTGATAACGTCCTCTCTACGAGAGGCCGGAAAGTCACAATCTATATCGGGTAGTGTCCCGGAGATAGCCCTATTTTCATCGTAAAATCTTGAAAAGAGTAGATTATACCTAATAGGATCTATCGTAATAATATCTAGTAAGTAAGACACAAGGGAGCCTCCGGCGCTCCCTCTACTTGGACCACATAGTATCCCTTGGGCCTTTGCCCAATTCATATAATCACTTACAATAATGAAATAATCATAAAGGTTACCTAATTCAAGAATAGATAGCTCATAGTTTAATCTTTTAATATATTCATTGTTATATAACTTTAAGCTTTTCAACTTCTTTAGGCAAGTATTATAAATAAATTTACGGGGATTTTTCATATCACTTTTAGGAATTGCTTCTTTTAGCGTTATATCGTATTCTTCTACTTTATCTGCTATTTCGTGCGTAGCAAGAATTAGGTCTTCAGGATAGCATCTTTTTGCCCACTCATTAGTTATTACCCCATAGTTACCAGACTGAAAATATCCGATGTTGGGCAAGTCTTTAACTTTACTATTTTGCTTAATTGCACAAAAGGTCCGATGTAGTATTGCATCTTCGGAAGTTAGGTAGTGGCAGTCTCCAGTTCCTACTGCTTGGAAACCGTGTTTCTGAGCTAATTCTCTTAATATCATTCCACTAGCTTGTTGCCACATTTCTGTTTGATCAAAAAGTTGGCACTCTACATAGAAATCCGAGCCGAAAACGGCTTGGAATCTATTCGCCACAGCTAAGAACCTATCTTCGTAGTCTGGGTATAAATATTGACGGGCGCAATCGATACTCTCGCAATCCGCGAGAGCGTCAAGATGATAGAAAAGTTGATCGTGTATGCTCGTCTGGATGTGGCCGTTCAGGACTATTAATCCTTCAGAATGAGCGAATAGTGTCTCCTCATCTATGCGGGGTCTATAATAGAAGTTTTCGTTGCTGATTTTGTGTAATCTTAATAGGTTGCGGTAACCAGTATAATTTTTTGCTAGAACTACCAAGTGATTTAAAAGCTTGTTATCTGAGTCTTTTTGCTCCTTCGGAGCTTGGTTTTTGCACGTGTAAAGTTCACAACCTATAATAGACTTTATGCCTGCCTTTTTACAGGTTTTGTAGAATTCAACACAGGAACTCATATTACCATGTTCGGTTAGTGCAAGTGCTGTCTGCCCATCCTTTTTAACGAACGAAACTAGATCTTTAATTTTGGTTATTGAGTCATGTGACCCGTTACTATGAACATGGAGATTTATCAATTACCTTCTCCTCAAGTAAAACATCGTCAATATCAAGGTAAAGGTTCTTAATCATATATGTTTCCTACTTTTATTCCTGTATTTTCCCAGCGCCAACACCATAAGCATTCAATTTACTTAAATCCGCGTAAGTTTCAATGGTTTTTAAAAGCCCGTCCTCTTTAATTTTCTCATGATAAAAAGCACAAACACTTTTTCCTCCAGTTTCTGGGCCGGGCTTACTATATGCACAACAATGTTTGCATCTAAAATCCCTATTCGTAGCATCTAAAAGAGTTGGGTATTTAACTTTAGTAATTTCCCTAAAGGTGCTCTTAATCATAGATTCTGCATCTTTAAGCATCTCTTCATTTCCGGGCACACTAAAGATTCCTCCGGCGTTAATGAAATAAAGACTCATGATGAAGCTTTTATCTGGGTATAATTTTTTAAGGGCATAATAATAGAAGAGCAATTGGTGGTCGGTTTTAAGGTAGTCTAGATCTTTTTCTACACCAGTTGAGAAGCAGGCTCTTTTAGCTCCACTATTGTGCGTAGGTATAAAGCTTTTTGTACAAAGATAAGTTTTGTCTGGACTATCTACCGATATACACTGTGTTAATTTCGAGCCTATTTTTTCTATTTCAGTGATCCTTCTAAATTCAGACTTACCCGGTCCCCAATTTGGATCAACTTTATTTGCTTTAATTGGTAAAAGAAAAGGATTTATATTATTTGGCCTAAATGAAACTGGCCATCCAACACCACTTATACCAGAACAACTGGTTTTTGTTCTAGATATTAGTGGTCTTTGTCCCAGCGTTAATAATAATTCGCTAACTCCTTCAGATAGCTGCTTGGTGCAGTTAGTAAAGATGCATTGTTTTCTTAAAACGTTACACAATCCATCACTATCCATTAACCCACGAAGTAAATCCAATCTTTGTTTATGGGAAGCCCTAAGGTAGATTGGTGGTATGTGTTTATTGTTCAATAAACTTAGTGTACGTAAATATTTTGTAGAATCTAATACTGTTTTTGTTTCACAGTTAATATCTCTTTTTTTTTGATTGGTCCCTAGCTTATAGCCTCTTCGTTCAATTTCTTCAAAAACAAATTTATCACCAGATGTTATTTCAAACCCCCTATTCCTTCCATCTCCTAACCAAATACCCAGAACATAAGGATCTATTGGTAATTCTTTATCTTCACAGTCTATTGGTAAAGCCACATTAATTTTATCATTTATTTCTAAATCTTCTGTTAAAACGACATCGCCGTCCCACAATGTCCAATAATGATCAAAGTCGCATTCCGCCGTGGATGTGTCGTCAAAGGTAATTTTATAACAATTTTTTGTTTTTATTTTAGATTTAGCTTCTACTGTTGTTGTTGCTCCATATTGATCATACACAGTGTCACCGACCCTAAGGTTCCCCATAGTAGACCAACCATCTGGCGTTGGTATTGGAGCTTCTAACGGAAGACCCTTGTAGTCAAAGCATTCATATACACCATTACCCAAGTCTAATATACAATCTATGGTTCCTTTAAGCCTTAGATTACCCTCTATTAATTTCCCATTTATTTCCGTAGAATATGCCGCCCACTTTTCTGTTATTTCAATATCAAAATATTGCTCTACCTGTATTATATTGAGATTTACTGGATCGTATTGAGGGTAATCAGTTATCGCTTTCTTGGCCCATTTCAATACTTTGCTTTTGGGCATTTTTTCCCACTTAATGTGGTTGTCTACCGTCTGTTGATGGGCGTATACCCTATCTATTGTTTGATCTATATCTTGGGCCCACTTAGAATCTACCTTTCCCCAAGTGTCAAACTCAAATTCTTTATTCCCAAGTTTTTCATTTATAGAACCAAGAGCCCTAAGCTCAAGTATCTTATGGACACAACTTCCTCCAGAGGCTGCGGCCCCAGCTTTATTCTTAAAACCAAAGGTATAAGTAAGGAGGGTTTGTAGCTCGCACAGCTTCCAATTATTTATTAAAGATGAACGAATATACGTACATAGCATGTTTTATTTATCTAGAGCAAGTTGCTCATTTGAATTACTGTGGCAACAGCCGCAGCATATTGTTTTCTTTAAAGAATTCTCTAAGACTTCTTTCTCCGTCATGTTCAATTCGTAAGCCATAATTCGGTTTAAGGTCCCGTACTTCTTGCGACCTAGTCCCTTTATACGTCGCCTCTTTAGCATCCAGTAGGTCGGAATCAGTCATATGAGGATATGCTGCCCGTAAACGAACCCAATCCTCAGGACGTGTTACGTTATCAAAAAACTGATTTGACTCAAACCAAAAGGTTTTCCACATAAAGCCCCTTTATTTATTCACCCTAATACTACCTGAAGATAAAATTCCACGCTTAATAAGGAAATTAATTACCATATTATTCTTTTCTTTTAGAGTGGCGTCCTCAGGTACAACAAGGTCGAACTTATCTAACGGTATGTTCTCTAAGCCTTTTTCTGACTCTGAATTAGACTTAAAGGGATTGCGAAGCAATCTTATTCGTAATACGTCTGGATTGTTTTGAAACTCTTTAAACTCAAATTCGTTCTCAAACCTGCAATCTGTTATAAGTCCAATATCTGGATTAAGCTCTACCAACTTTTTATAAGCTGATAAGACATGACAATCACCATAAATGCTTCTACATATGTCCGTTCCAAAAGTTTCTAGAAATTCCCTATTTGTCATAGGGCCCTTCTTATCCTTGAAAAGCTTCCTTTTATTACCGGGTAATACTTTTAACATGTCTTCCCACTTTATGTGGGAAGCTTCATTCTTTTGGTCATTCGTGCCTGTTATTTTGGTATAATCTAAACCAAATAGATCGCAAGCGACTCGCTTAAGCTCGTCGGCAAATCCTACGTGGTTAATGTGTTGGGCAGTGTGCTTATTCTTATAATCGAGAAACTCTGGAGATTTATCATCTATATCAAAATAAATGCCCTCCTTGGTTGACTCGTTGAACATTATGCTCATGCGTCCCAATTCATCTATTGAGGCGTTGGGAATACTACCTATTTGAGTGAGGTGGTAGCCGTATATGGCTGTAGCGGCTGTTGTCTTCCCACTTGATTTTGAACCTGCAAGTAATACTATCTTCATGCTTTATCCTTATGTAATCTATCGTTTAAACACATAAACTCTTTTATTTCATTAGACTTAGTAATTGGGAATAATCCATCACATGCACCGGAATCATCATTTGAACAAAATTGCCCAATTATTTCTTTTAGGTTTATATATCCGCCAGCTTTGATGTTTGCAACTAAAAATTCTTCTAAATCTTCTATTGTAATATATTTTTCCCAATCAGCCGATTCATTTATTGTTTTAAGCCATTCGTAGAACTTCATACTTTCCCCTTTACGGCCTTAGCCGCTTCTAATTCACATTCACGATAACCCAAATCAGCCTTAACGCCCTCAATACTTATACCATAATACGCCTCTTTATCCACAGAGATACTGGTTACGGTTCCTACTGTACCCGTTTCCATTCCATTAAGTATTCTTACTTTATCTTTTACTTTAAATTTACTCACATGTTCTCCCATTTTTTAACTATACTATCTTTAATATCCGCATCGTTCATCTCTGATATATCTTTCTTTGTTAAGTTAGGAAAATATATACTAAAATCTTTACAATAAGAAGATATGAATCTGTTTCTAAACTCTAATCCGGCCTCATCATTGTCCGGGGCGAAAAGAAGTTGGGTTACACCCAAGCTTTTTAATAAATCTACTCTAGTAGAGTTAAAGTCTTTGCCCAAAGCTGCTACTGCCGGTATCCCATAATCAAACAATTTCCAAACACATCCCGGCCCCTCAACTAATGCCACCTTATTACTTCCTTTGGGAAGCTTATGTATACCGTACAAAGTGCGACTTTTCTGCAATCCTTTACTATGATACCATTTTCTGTGCATAAAGTGAAAATCTTGATCACTAGATATACACGTAGAATATTTCCCATGATGATACGCGCAAAGCGCGCAAAGCGGAGCGTGGATTCGTGCGGAAAACCCCATGTACTGACCATCTACGTATCTTACGGGAACAATAGCCCTATCAGCTAAATAACCTCTTGGGCAATCCCCTACTTCAAAAGCTCGCAAAGAGTTTTCGCTGTATCCCCTAGTTAGGAAGTATTTTGAAGGAAGAATCACTTCTGGCTTACTTGCTTCATCTTTAAAAAGGGGCGTAGCCTCCCGGCTCCGTAAGGAGACGGGCACCACTTTATGTGAAGTTTCTTTTATTACGGATACCACATCATTAAAGCTCGTAAAAAGTCCCTTAGCTTTAAGCGTCCCCGTAATTAACCCTATAACACTTTTCCCATGAGTATCACTGCACCCACCAGAAAAACAAAGCCAAACACCACTATCTCTATAAATGATGGAGTTACCTATGCAGTCACTACCATGAATAGGGCAAACTATAGAAATGATGTCATCTCTACGAGTTTCGTATTCTATTTTTAGATAATTAAGTATAGACTCTATTCTTTCTAGAGCTAACTTATGTAAATCATCTTCAATTCGGCCCAAGGTTGCCACCCTTTGTGTCGCAAGACACTTCTTTTAGACTACAAATAGCACCCTTAAGGTCCATTGAGATAAAGTCACCTTGTCCTTGAGCTTCGCCCCCGTACCTACTTTTGAGGGTGATCATCTTTCTATTACCACTTGACCATCCATATTTTTCCATTTCTTCTGGGGATTTATTCTTAAATATAGAAAAAGAATTACAAAGCCACAATAATCTATCTGATTGGGCGATTACATCAGTGCCCTCTTTGGCTACCCCATCTCTATTTAACTGTACAAAACTAAGACAAGGAACATCATAAATCTTGCAAAAATCTGTTAGTTTAGAAATTTGAAAGCCCATAGCTTGATATTCTTGCATGTCCGAAATGTCACCAGAATCCATAATCTTAAAATAATCATAAATGATTAAACATTGTTTAGCTTTACCAGACTCAGTAAGTCCTACTGAGGTATATACCCATCTACGTATTGTTGATAATATTTCATTAAAAGACTTACCAGACACACTTTTATAATGAATCGGGAATTTTTCGAACTCAGATATGGCTTTTTCCAAAGCCTTAACTTCAAAGTCTGACTCTTTAAATGAGCCAGTTTCTATCTTATTTATTTCTACCTCTGAAATGTTTGCCAACATTCTAGGTATAATATCTTTATCTTCCATTTCCGTGTCTAAGATAAGTACAGGAATGTTAGCTCCTGCTAAGAAATTTGCACACATTATTGCGATATTAGTCTTACCCAATCCGGACCTAGCTCCTATTAAAGTTACCCCAGTTCTCATCCCGCCCCCTATAGAAGCATTGAACTTTGGCCACGGTGTAGGGAGCCCAACATTTTGACTGGGATTATTTCCGTAGTAATCTACTAAAGGGCGGGCCTTATCTCCTATCTTAATTATTTCATCATTGTTACTTGAAAACTTAGATATAAGATCAAAAAGGGTGGATTCGGAAACTGAAAATATGGAGTCTGTGGATGTTGTTGCGGACATCTGAGACAGCTTATCTATCGCAGCCCGGTGTAAGTTAACGCTTTCTTTTAATATCAATCTACTCTTAAGCTTCTGAGAAAACGGGCGTATTGTACCCAGACTAGCAGGATCAGTTTCAGTTATAGATTGCAAATCTACATCTAGTCCAGATTCATTACATTTGGATATAACGTTTACTAAATTTATCTCTTGGTTTGACTCGAATAAACTGGAGCAAGCTTGATAAACTATACGATTGTCAACTGAATAGAAGCTTTTATCTGTTAGAACATCCAATGCTTCAATATAGAACTCTTTTCCGCCCTTAATAATAGCTGATAAAATTGAGCTTTCTTCGAAAGCAAGATCTTGGGACATGTCATCTCTTTTTTTAAGAACACTTGGGACATATATATACGTTATCTCCATCTATAGATTTCGTAACTACAGCTGGGCTTACAGAGCTTTCTACTTTACATTTTCTACAATTTACTTTCATGAGATTAGCCTTACGATTTCTTTCTACTTTGGTTTTACCCTCGTCGCCGTAAGTATCAAAATCCCTAAAAGTAGGCCGAAGAGGAACTTTATCGCCATTTAAAACCTTATGTGCCTTTTCGGGCGGTATATATGTGTATGCACTTTCAGTGCGTACGGGGATTGTGTTTATTACCTCAGCATCTTCGGACACTGAGTCTGAAGAATTCAGAATCCACATAGATCGTAGATCACTTATGGTGTAAGACTTAATGGGCTCTAGTTCTAGCATTGAGGATAGTTCTTTGTACAGCTCCACCTTTTTAGCTGTTGCTGGGTTGAAGGGCGACTTAACCGGCTTTACTACCGGAGGCTGCACTTCTCTACCAGTCATCTTTTTAAAGCTGGCGCAAACGCCAGCCCAATCTCCATCTTTAATGGCTTTTTCTAATTGGTCTACAAGTTTACTCAAGTTACCTCCGGTAATATAACAACTGCTTCTATTGTTACCCTAACATTTTCATCTATCGAAACATAAGTTGCCCAAGATTGAATTAAAAATTCTCTACCATCTTTAGCGTATAATTTTGCTGGAACTTCCATAGCCTTATTGGTTTTATAAATTGGATCAGAGCCTCTTATAGCCTTATCTATGTCTTTGGAATTGATCAAGTTTGTTGATTTAATAACTTTCATATTACTCCTAACCTCTTTTGTTGTTCTGGATTTAACCCATACCTAATAGCATCTTCTAAAGAACCGGCTACACACAATGAATTACTTGCCTGACAATCCCACCCTGTGTAATCACATCCGCCTTCAGCAATTAGAATTCGCCCATCTAAAAGAAGAAAAACTCCAATCCAATCTTTTACATCGTTTTCCCCGTTTACTGCGGCAATAATTTCTACTACCATAGCTCGTGAAATAGGACCCGAATCTACTTTTGCTCCCGGAGGAATCACTTGTATGATGCCGTTGCAATTACCACCTGTTCCTTCTCCAAATACTTCTTCCCAATCATAAGAAGAGTTTAATTCTTCTAAGTCAATTTCTTTAATCAAGAGCTTCGCTCCCTTCTTTCTGACGTAGTCAGTTCTTACTAAAACTTAAATCACGAAAAACTTGGGCCAATTTATCGACTCTCGCAGATAATCCCTCATACTCTTGTAGAAGAGCTTCTAATTTTATAATTTCATTATCAATATCTCTTAAGTGAACGTGTTCTGCGCAAGCCGCCCCAACAATAAGTGCATGACCCATAAAGCTATTATAAGAACCGTACACTTGAGACAAAGCTCTTTCGAAGAATTTCTTATTCATCATAAGTCCACCTCTAGTTGAATTTATCTTTTGTGACATACTTATAGCATATTGTAGTATGAAATATTGAGCACGAACACAACCTTCCTTATCGAGATCTGAAAGATCTGCTTCTGTCATATTGAAGTACATGGATACGTCGTTATGTATATGATCTACTCCCACATCACCAATTAACGCTTTTGATTCGCTGACAAAGTCAGCTACTTCTTTTTTTAGCATCCGGCTGGTCTCCCAGCCGCTTGTAACCAATAACAAAAATCTACTGTAGCCAAGGGCCGCCTTCCTCCTTTAAAATTGATAAAGCCCCACTTGGGCACTCGCCCACTTGTCTTACAATTTCTTCTGTTGTTGCCGCATTAACATTTACCCAAGGTCTTAGACTTGGATTAAAGACCTGAGGAAGTCCTTTGTAACACGTCTCACAGTGTGTACATAAATCTGATTGCCATAACACTTTAATATCACCATTATCATAAATACGTTCTGCCAATTGTCTTCTCCTTTAAACTTCTATCGCATCAGCGATTATCTTTTTCCAACTTTTGACCTTATTGTAAGGTAATTCTATAAACACAAGTCCATTTAGTTCAGCCCACTCCCTCTTTATGCTGTCATTTTTCAATGACAGTTCAAAGTTAGCTATACAACTATGGAAATGCGAGGTAAACTCGTAATGTTGTTTACCATGAACTTCTATAATTATTCCCATGTTTGGTATAAAAAAGTCCGCCACTAACGTGGCGTTTTTGTTACCACGACATCCCGTTAAGGACACTTCCTCATATATTATAGCATTGGGTAAACAAGAACTTATAATTCCACGGGCTTTTAAATGTAGGGAGCTTTGGCTACCATCTTGTATGTCTCGGGCATTTTTGTTCGGATTCAGTATGTAGATTCTACCATCAGTTCCTATGGTCCTCATTTGACCACAGCTTCATTCGGATTGGGTATAGGTAAAATATCCTCACAAACACATCTTGTTAAAAAGTACTTGTAGGTAAAGGTACGTCTTTTTCTATATTGATCTGTTTCAAAAAGGGTAACATACTTACTATTATCCCTTATTTCAATTATTGAATATCTTCCAACGATTTCATCATCGGCTTCTATATAGCTCATAGTATGACTAGTAATTTTTGCCCAGTAATAGCCGTCCTGAAGTACGGGTTTTTTAACTTTCTTCAAGGTTTAGTCCCTTTCCTAATAACAAAGCCACTAACATCCTTTAATGCCTTACCTTTGGCTTTAAGACCTATAATAACCCCTTCGGGGTCTAGAAACCTTAGATCTGTGTCATCCCCACTTACTACGGGAAACCCTTCGTAAGTGGGTGGGACCGCGTCGAATACTGCTGCCACACTCTTTCCTGCTTGCAGGACTTCTTTGCAAAAGGTCCAGTTAGTCTCAGACCTACTGAAGGTGAGGTGATAGTTAGTGGGCAATTTTCCCGCTATGTATTCTCTCATCCTCTTCTCTTCTTTGCTGTAGTCATAGAATTGAATGTCTGGGCGGGACTTAATGACGGGCAAAAATTTACCCGTATCACTTGTACCATTCAACCTAACGCAAGGCTTCACCTGCTTCGCAGCACACTGTGCTACAAGTTTATCAAAATCCGCGACTAAAAGCCGAGTAAACTCGGCGGGGTCATTCATTAATAGATTTGTTTTACGAACACGGGCTTTCTCGACAGAGGACATGGCTCCACGCCCAGCGCTAAAGAGACAACTCGCTTTACACCCAACGCTTGCACTTGGACACATTTGGTGACCTGAAGTCATAGCTGGGGCAAGATACATGATGGCCGACAAATATTGTCCCAATGCATCGCCTTTTATTGTCTTAGCATTATTACCAACGTTTAAAAGATTGTACAAGATAAATTCCTTTTACTAACTTAAATTGAAACCTTAATGAAGTACATTATGAATACTTGATGTATTACCCGTTTACGTCTGGCTCACTTGTTCCACATTGGCCGAAAGATCTTGAGGAATTGCAGGTCTATTGGAATCATTTGTATGAATAAATTTTGCGTGTTGGCTCCAAGGCTTTAAGACATCGTTCATCTCTTTAACAACCCCTTCTTTAAAGTAATCTGGCCTACGCATCAAGAAATTCACCACATTATTTGTGGCTTGTTCGCTTACTACATCGTTGTAAAATGTTTGTGCGTCTTCATCAGTGTATCCAGCGGCCTTTGCTCGTGATAAAAAAGCAGAACAATCGCATGCACCGGAATGCGGCAGTTCGGGTTTTTGAAGTGGATCATCGTCTCGCCGCATCCGGTGATGCGGGTCGTTAGCCACTACAGTCTTATCTTCTTCTTCTCTCATAAGTTTCTCCAAAAAATGCAATATCCTTCTCTTACAACTACACCACCGTGGATCAGACAGATACTCAAGCGATCTGATCAACATGTACATCAACTCAGACTTGAATGCCCCAAAGTGTCATTACATCTATACAAAGAATTTCTTGATAAAACCCACACACCATACAGTGTTGATTTGGCATACTCAAACCATTTATTGATTCCGTTTCCGGCTGACGAATCTGGTGACTCGTTCGAACAAATGGGCAACAAATTTATGGCACAATTTGAGACTTATCTGATTGAGACATATGGATCTGTAAGTCCTCTGGGTGACAATTAATGTCAAAACCTGCCTCATAGGCATCGCCCAATATCGCTTGATAAGTTCCAACCGCATCCGCCTTTCTCTGTTTAAGTGATGTTTGGCTAAATAACCCATAGTCACTTTCGCATATATGTTCTGAATGGATGGTGCCGTCTTTATTTAGACGTTGTAGACTTACTATGCGTCCAGCGTGGCTAACAATCGCGTGAACCGGAGCCGCCGAGGTCGGTTCCTCACATGGCGTATCTTTCGCGGCGTCCCGGTTACGCTGGTCGTTCGCCACCAAAGGCGTTTGCACTGTTTCTTTTAACATAAGTTTCTCCTAATGGTAAAAATTACATGGTTTACTGGCTATTACAAAAACGGACAGCACTATTGCTCCCATATTCTTGTTGCCGAATTAAATTTGGCTGATCAGATTTCAGGATGGTTAAATGATAATGGTTTTGCCTCAGAAGTACGGAATATTAATGAGGTTCATTTCATTGACCAACCACCCCTCAACGAGGCTATTGCTAAATTAAGTAGTTGTCTTCGGGCCGTATTCGCTGAAGATTGAAACCAGACTCCCGCTCTCAAAGTTATATTTGAACGCTTGTCCTAAGCAATCAACAGTCACTGATCCTGTGATATCATCTGGTATTACAACCAATTCGGACGCCTTCTCCGAATCATCATTTATCACATTGCGACAGGGCGGCGAACAAAGCGATGCAGCCGAGTCACGGGGCATCGCTGTTTGAAGTGGCTTGTCGCTAGCCGTGCCCGGCTGATCTGGGTCGTTCTGCGATAACATCCCAGCTATGTCGCTCCAATCAAATTCCCCTACTTGGCCGTATCGATTTTTTGTAACCATGCATACGCTTCCGTTTGATTTTGCGACTAAGCCCGCAATATTGGCTACCTCCTCTGGAACGGGTGTGTTGTCTGAAAAAATGTAAATTTTGCTCATAGAAAGATCCTTAAAAAATGAATACAGTTTGTGTAACGTATAGCCATAAACAGCAGGCGTTTGACGTTGTGGATATTAAAGAATTGCTGGAATTAAATGTTCGCAGCGTGATAGAAGATAAACCCATTGATTGGATCATCTTGGCATTTGTTGGTTCTCGTGTGGACGGTTCAGAATTCGTTGCAGCTTTTGAAGACAAGCATGGTCAAAAACATAAATCTTTCGGTTAAGGAAACTGTATGCCAGAAACAATAGTTGAAGTCCACAGTATATCGTCCGCACACGGATGGTACGTCCGAAGTAGCGGTCATGAGCAGCTGGACGAATTTTCAAGTGCTGAAGCGTTGGAAGATTTAGTCTTTCATGATCCGGTTCTATGTTTTGCACTTGTGTCGGTTATTGACCCTGATTACCTCGATCTTGGGTCGAATAAACGAGTAATTGCTATTACTAAAAGTATGGACCATATTGTCGGTGAAGTAATTGCAGACTGCCATACTGACCTAATGTTTATTCGCTCAAAATAATCGCAGAACAATCGCATGCACCGGAATGCGGCAGTTCAGGTTTTTGGGGTGGATCATCGTTAGGCCGCATCCGGTGATGCGGATCGTTATGCGAAACACATCCTGTCTTTTCTTCCTTCATAATTTTCTCCAATGAAACTCAGAATTCCAAATCCACCATCGTGCCCATGTCAAAAATGCGGAGACCCGCACACTGATTACATTGAATCAGAAGGCACTACCAAACCTAATTACTCTTTGGGTAATGTTGCTGGAAAAGATGTCTTCTACCCAACTACCCACAAATACAAATGTGACGCTTGTCAAACTATCTTCAAAACTCCCGCCTCACCCTTATGATAAGACAAGATAGTTTCTCTCTACGCATTCCCTGTCAACAACAATGTAGCTTTCACTTCTGTATTCCTCTGGGGCAATTTCGGTAACTACCAACTCACACAAATCCCCAATTTCACCTGCATAGTCCGGATACTTTTCTTGCAGTGCGGCAAGTAGGTCCGTGTAATGAATAACGACAGTTTTGCCTAAAGTGTTGTTGCAGATATTAATTACTTCACTGGTAACCATGTTCGCATAACAATCAGATGCAGCCGAGTCACGGGGCTCCGCTGTTTCATGTGGTAAATCGTTCGCCGTGCCCGGCTGATCTTGGTCGTTCGCCACTATAGGCGATGTTCTCTCTTCTTCTAACATAAGTTTCTCCTAATGAAATTCATTGAATTCGTCGTCTACAACGGCAAGCTTGCCGGTAAAAGAATCGTGGTTAATACCAACGCCATCACTCACATTGAAGAGAATGATGATTTACATGTTGATGTTTACATCTCTACAAGATCTGAGCCGTTTACCGTTAATGGATCGGTTGTTGATGTGGTTAAACTAATCAATAATTGATAAGCGTCCTCACATGATTTACATGATGCTGGTGCTGCTAGCTTGCTACCATCTGTCATTACATACCAAAAACCGCTTGGTCTCGGCACGGGCACTCCATTTGGAACTATTGCCACAATTTGGCTTGGATCGCCAATCCATAATATGTACTCAAACGGCCCCGTCTTAGTGCCGTCTGCTTCGTGCAACATCGTTGTGTCCTTAATTGCCACCCAACGCGAAAGCGGCGAACAATACGCTGAACCCGAGCCGCCGTCCTCCGTTTCAGGTGTAGGAACCGTTTTCGCGGCGTCCGGGTTAGCTTGGTCGTTCTGTGCCACCTTAGGTACATTACTTCCATCCTCCATGCAGTCTGCCCACATATTTGGCTTAAGTGTAAACCCATCCCAACCTATCGGGCGTTTATACCCTGTCTCTGTTTTTACTACGTCGTAATTCAACCCTAAGCCATATGGAACTCTTTGCATGACTGACTCTTTCTCTGAAGATTTATCGATTGCGGCACGTTTCATGTGGAAACACCGAAACGAACCACAGTATTGGACATGGGAATCATTAACAGACCTAAACAAAGTCACAGACTCCCCTAATTTAAACCATGCTGTAGCATGGAACATTATTACGGTACTCGAAGGAAAGGGGTTCTTATTATCCTTTCCAGAATTTCAAAAAGACGGGCAAATTATCAAGTACCCATTTAAACTTCATCTTGGTGATCTAAAGGCGTGGCGTCGTATTAAACGATCCCCTTCTTGTTGCACATACTTAATTAATCTATGGGAAGATTTTTCGCCCAAACTCTATGCGTTTATTATTGGTATCTTTTCATTAGCAATAGCATCTGTCATCGTTTACGCCCTACAACGCTACATCGATATCAAATGGCCAGCACCACCAAACTAAAGCACAGAACAAAACGATGCACGCCGAGCAACGGTGGTTAGGTTATTGCTGTGGTTTGGTTACCTCCGTTGCCGGGTGATCGTCAGCGTTATTTTGAAGACCCGGCAGACCACCGAAACCAATGACGCGGAGTCATGATTTCAAGGCGTGGACCGCTGCCCGACTTCTTTCGCCCAAACAAAAACGCTGTCGTCCGAAAGTGGAGACAGAACCGACAGCCATAGGCTTGTGTGTACTCCACATCTTTCTGCACATGAACCATGATTGCACCCTCTCAAAATAACAACAAGTTGTACGCCGAGCAGCGGGCCACCGTGACCCGCTTTACAAAGTGTCCCGCCGCTGCCGGGTAAACTTTGTCGTTCTACGGATGCCGAACCAGTGAATACGTTTCGACGCTTGCTGAATACGCTTCCGCAATCCGTTTTGCAAACTTCTGACTCCTCGTTACGGTGCTTTGATCCACTACCGCCGACCATTGCCCGTTTCCGAAATCAAACCAAAACCATTCCCCCTTGCTTTTATCTACAACTGCATACAACGTCAGTGGAGACAAAAACCGACCACGCTCAAGCCAACGGCCCCGCGCGTCCATCGCAAGCACCGCAGAACAATCAGATGCAGCCGAGCCGTCAACGTCGTTCGTCATATCCTGAAACCTTTCTTATGCAATGCAGGCTCGTCGGCCCGGCTGATCTGAGTCGTTATGCAGATACATCTTGACTCGGATACTGCGAACACAATTCACAGCGAAACTGACCACGTTCCTCGTCACTCAAATCCTTGCCGCAGTCTCCACATGTCCCATACCGCGACTTCTTGCACGTCGGGCAGTATCCAGCTCCGCGACCAGCACAGCCCTGACAGCCCTCCGCGTCTGGAAGCAGCGTTACAAAATCAGCCGCCATCCTGCGAACGGCGTTCGTAATCGCTTCGCGATATCGCTGCTTGTACTCATCGTTCATCCACCCGGCGACGACTTCAGTCAGCACTGATACGAGTCGTGTTTCTCCGCAGTTGGCTTTGTACGCTCCGTCTGCTGGCGGTGTCTCCAGTTTCCCATGAGGCACATCAATTAACTGCTCTCGCAGGTCTCGCATTGCTGCCGCAATTTCGTATTCCTGTGCGTCCATTGCGATCCTGATGGCGGCATCGAAGCTCTTAGCCACAAGTCTGGCTTTGGGCTTGCAGCTCGTCAGGCTATACAGCGAAAACAGTAATCTGCCAATATCTTTTTGCGCACTCATGACTGGAACCCCACAAACGGACGGTTGCAATGATCACACCTGCCTGACGGCAGCCTGTAGCCAATACCGCAGGTCTGGCACACATACCCAGCCAGATCCTGAATCTCTTCAATCTCACGAAATGCTGCCCCCGCATGCACTGCTGGCTGTAACACTTCGCCGCTCGCAATCTCAAGCAGTCTGCGACGCATTACTGCGTGTTCTCGCATTAGCCTGTCAACATCTGCGAGCTTGACAAACTTGCCTGTTTTCGACTCCATCACAAGCGAGCACTGATACAGCGGAAGCTGCATAACAATGCAATCAACCGGAGTTGCCGACGATGCGTTTTCCATGATCAAAACCTTTCACCGGCAACCCGGTTATTGCAAGCGTTCGCCGCCACACTCTTCTCTTCAATCTCTCTCTTCATTTTCTTCTCCTAAATAAAAGTTTTCAAATTCTGCACTAAAATTCCCGAATTCTTCGGACAAATCAAGCCCCTCATGCGATTCGCTTATGGGATTTTTTCGTTTCACTCTGGGGATCGACATGGAGATTCTCGTCATCATTTGCTTGCTCATCTGGAATTACGTTTCAAGCGATTAAGGGGTTACTATGGCCGCAATACAGTTTCTCTTTGGTTTGGCCCTCGGGGTCTTTGTCCTTACCATAACGAAAGAAAAGAAACGACAATGAATTTCGCAAACCTTACACCAATGCCGAGCTCTTCAACTAATCAAAACGTTTTCATCAATCCTGCGTTCGTCACTCACGTTGGCAGTGATGCTGGCGGTACAACGATCATCTTCTTTAGCGGTGGCACGTCCACCACAATTGATGACACTCCGGCTCGTGTAGTCGAAGAATTGATTAAGGCCAGCAATTCATCTGTGTGAACTGGCACATCAATTTTTGTCCCATTGTCTAGATGAGCAAAACAACTTTCACGCCTCCACTTTTGCCAGTATCCTTCGTTGGTGATTGCCACAATTCTACTCGGATCCACCACGCAAAAGGTATGTTCCACTTCGTGGACCTTCGCTTCTTCTGGTGCCTGCCCAAATTCATGGAATGTGCTTAGGTCATCATTCACATGATATTTCCCCCTAAACACTAAAAGCGGCGAACAAAGCGTTGAACCCGAGCTACCGGTGTCGGGTTCTGGGGTGGTTTGGGTTCCGGCGGCAGCCGGGTTAACTTGGTCGTTCATAAATATTCCTCTATCTGATCTAAGTCAGAAATTTTAATGTTAAAACAATCACACTTTACTTTAAAATGTGTACCTTCTTCTATTTCATCCTTTTTAAGGAATTGGGCTTTCTCCATAAAAGCTACTACGGGGATTATACCCAAACAATAAGCTGTGGATAAGTCGTTGGTTATTCTATAAAAAGCATAATGACTACACTCTTTTTTCTTCACTTGGTACGCTGCAACTGTACAAGAATAGGAATCCAGTGGTCTCGAAGAGCACCTCTTAGCTTTAATATCAATACACCCTATTTTTGCGTGAGCAACATCATAATTATAAGAGTCTACTAGCTCTCCGCCATAAGTGTCGAGAAAAAGTTCCTCAGCAACCATACCAGCTAGCTCCCCATCACTACAAATCTTTTTACTATTTTCACCGATTTTGCTTGCTCTGGCTTGAGCTTTGCTCAAGACAGCTTCAGAGACTTCTAATTCTGTCAAGCTTCCTCCTCCCCATCTTCTTCCGGAGGAACAAAATCATAAGATATTGAATACTTTTCTATAAAATAATCCTTTATAATCTTTTGAAAAAGTTCCAAGTTTTCTTCTATTACAGCTACTGCTTTATCTGACCCCTGAGCTCTTATTTCTGTACCATCTGGTAACATAAAATAATACCACGCACCCTTAGTGGTTAACAATCCTGTTTCTGGTAAAACTTCTAGGGCCTCCATAGCCCAATAAATACCCTCACCAAACCTAAGATAAGAATTAATAGGATTTTCCTTACTAACATAAGGGGCAAGTTTCTTATTATACGGCATTTGCCATTTAATTAGTTGGCCCTTCAGGCTTTCACCGTCTTTATTATTTAGTCTACTACCATCCCAATCATACGGTTTGTGGCGAGCCTCTAAAACTATATCACATTCATATTCAAGTTTTACACCACCATCTGGCACTAATGGATCACCATACCCGGAGGTATTTGTGATAAAGTGTTGAATACCTATTACAATAGATCTAGTAGTACGAACAAGATTACCTATCTTTTTACAAAAATCCGCATTAAGTTTTGGGGTAGTGTCTCGCCTATTACCCTTAATGTCAATGTCGTTAAGAGTATCTTCTGGAATTATTTTAGAAAATGAATCTATTACATAAACTGCCCCTTTATACTTAGGAAGACCCATCATATCTTTAATGGTTTTGTATATTTTATCTCCAGATAAAACGGGGACACCCTCCTGAGATCTTAATATTAAAAATTTGGGATTATTTATATCTAATCCTTTAATTTGAAAGTATTTTTCCCCAAGTAATCTACATTCAACATCGGCATAAATAACATATCTTCCTTGAGCTAGGGCGTTGGTCGCTATTTGCATAGCACACATCGACTTCCCGAGTTTAGGCGGGGTCCTAATAAGAACCAAACTTCCCTCTGGGATTCCACCTCCAAGTTTAGCATCTAGGGAAGGACCAACAGATACAACGTATGGACTTGCTTTTTCTTTTGTAATTATACTAGCAGCACTTTGGAATAAGTTTTTATCTATAAGTGGTTTTTTGGCTTTAGCCATTAATTCTTCTTTCTGAAGAGTGGTGAAGTTTCACATGGGGTGACTTGTGGGTTTTGTTTAGCTATGTGCTCTCTTAGGTTTTTCTCATTTGTAAGCCGAGCCTGCTCGACCTCTATTAAATCTGGCAACTTTTTAGCATATAAAGACCAACACCAAGATTCTTTTCTTATTGTGTTCCATATAGCTTCCTCACTATAGGCCCTGAATAATTTTGCTGCTATTATAGTTTGCTGTTGGTACTCCTTTTTATATTTTGGTAATCTCCAAAACGCCTCCGGAAGAGTTATCCCTTGTTTTTCATACTTTCTCTTTATTATATAAGATACTAGCATTTCTCTCTGGGATGATTCCCCCATTTATTCACTCCTGTAAATTCCCCTGTGCTCATCAGAGGCCTGAGTTGGTTGTGTGGGAGCTGGTTCCTTATCAATGTCTGCAGTCATTTGATAAACTTTTTGCCCATTCTTTAGGGTAATCTTAGAAGCACCCAACCTATTTGCTTTATTAGTTTTATCATAGATCTCTTTGATCAGAGCTTCTGACAAATCTAATTCTTGGGAAATTTCCGCAATACTTTTACTTCCGGCGAAACTACTAATATAAAGCTCGTCTGCCGGGTTCAATTTTTTTCGACTCATATTTGTCCGCTCGCTTGCATTGCTTGTGTTGTTAGTTTGTAAAGCCCCTCATGCTTAGTAGTTAAATACTTGACATAATTTTCAAAAATATCCCTAGTAACCTTAATAAAGGTTGGATTAATTAAACTTTTATTCATCTTGGTTTCATGATGAATTGGTTTAAGCCCCTCTACTCGTATGTAGTGCTTAGTGTTATCGTCCGACACCACCTCTTTTGCAACTATATTGTTCGCCACCTTTGTTTCATCACCATTGATATCATACAAATAGTAAAAACTTTCATTGTGTTTTCCACCATAAATAAATTCTACTTGATCTACCATTTTAAATTTTTCTCTTATAAAAGACTCTTGGTTTACACATAATTTTATTTTCATCAATAAATTCGAAATAATATTTATCATTACCAGAAAGCTTGGGGTACCCAATGAAGGTTTCTATTATTTCTTTACCACACACACACTGGACCTTAAAACTTACAATCTCTTCTCCACCGGAGTCTATGGCATACAACAACTCTTCTTGACACTTACTACAGGTTATAACGCTCAAGTGGCCCCCAATTCTTTAATTGCCGCTAATATAGCGGCAACTTTTGCCGCCACTTCTTCGGGCGAGCCCGGCTTTATTGTAATTAAGAAATTTTTTAGTCCAGCTTCCCGTTGGGCTTTTAGACCCACACTTTTTCCTAATTCTCCAGTGGTTTCTACCTCATGAACATATACGGATATAGATATTATTGCTTGATGGGCTTTACTCAAAGGGATTTTCTTTCTACTAATTCATATTCTATAATGTCTATTTTTGACGCAGAAATATTATTATTATCTTTACAAAGCTTTCTTACTCTGCGGGCTTCAGCTAGTTCTTCAAACACTTTGGCGGACTTTTGTTTTGTTGACCACCTTTTGTTTTTGGTAAAAAAGTTATTTCCGATACGTTCTCGTATCATGTATACGTTCACAATATTCCTTTCTCAATAAAATCCCGCATTTGTTTATTTGTATTTATGGCCTGAATCTTCTGCGTTCTGGATTGTGCATTTAATTTTTCTTCTGCCCCAACACCAAAAGCCCGCTCCCTAGATAGTGGATTACGACGGTTGTTTAATTCTAGTAGTGAACCTACCGTGCGTGGGTCACACAGCTTAGAAATAATAGGCCCAGAAATAAGACGTTCTAAATCCCCATTACAGATAGGGCACTTTTCGTAGATTTCTGTATGATTTTGCAAGAATTCTATATCTCCACAAGATTCGCAGAGGTATTCTTTAGTTACTAGTGCCAATTTAATTTTCCCTTAATTGAATTGTTTTTCTTATTACTGTTACAGTAGGCATCTAAAATAGAAACGTGTTATGAAACAATACAACCTTTTTCAAGATTCCCAATATAATCCGGTCCTTCGCCGTAAGATATAGCTATATTACGTGTAGCCCATAACGGTTGAAGATTTGTATAATGGAAGCAAATTTTCTGTTGCTCGGGATCTGAAAGATCAAAAGATGCACAAGGTTTTATATGATCTAAGTGCCATCCTTTGTCTCCGTGATTTTTCCAAGTCATACCCTGAGTAAACTTTGACTCAATGTGTTCAATAAAAAATGATATATTACAACTTAATAAATTAAACGTTAAGTCCGATTTTGAGGCTTTATGATTTTTTAAGATTGCTCGTATTCTTTCTCTCATCTTCTATAATATACTTCTCTGTTTTTGATCAAAAAATTTATTTTCACTGAGTTTCCAGCTCTGCAAGGTACTTGAGGCAGATCTGAGACCACGTTTCAAATTCATCGATTTGCCCCACCAATTCTGACGGTGGTGCGAATCCTGCGTTTATCATCGACTTTTCACGGGGC
>Ga0138256_10001903_pt1 | contig 22459 bp, 16 predicted proteins | sample KNB2016incub_MG_FD_105486 | JGI IMG/M metagenome (GOLD analysis project Ga0138256, IMG submission 105486) | Active sludge microbial communities from wastewater in Klosterneuburg, Austria - KNB2014incub_MG | ecosystem: Engineered > WWTP > Activated sludge > Unclassified | place: Austria... | reverse complement strand
TTTCACGGCCCGGGATTTCCGGCACGACCTCGCGACAGATGCGCAAGTGCTCCTCGCCTCCACCCAGGCACCAGCCACCGATCCCGCCTTCGGATACGGCAACTAGCTTCACCGGCAGGTCCAGACTGCATAGCGCATGCGGAGCGCCAGCTTGTCGATGTCTTTCATATAGTCATCGCGGGTGAGAGCCATCCGCGACACGTTCTGAATGCCAACTACGGTGTAGTGGAGACGCATGACCAGCCTTCACTACCAATGAGTGGGGCTTTGACTATATGGCATCGTCATCGGACCAGCCAGGCAGCGGGCACATACCCATGAGCGATTGGTGACCACAGGGCAATCAACTTGGGCTTGGGGTTGCAGCCAAACGACCGCTGGGGAGAGCCGCAGCATGCCGATCAGCAAGAGTGACCCATGAACCAGGCCAACAGAGCGCCTCCAGCAAGTCTCCGGACACAGCTGGGGGGTATTCCTGATCGGTCTGATCGGCGTGACCTTCGCCAATCTGGATCACTCCCTGTTCACCTTCGTCCTCACCGAGCTTTCGGCGGAATTTGGCTGGTCGGACCTGGAGCGCGGGATCTACATCGCAATCACCTTTGTTGTAGCCGGCGTCTTGATCACCCAGATCGGTGCACTCGCAGACCGTCTCGGGCGGCGTGCCGTATTACTGGTCACCGCCCTGCTGACCCCGGTGTTTGTAACTGCCCTGGCTTTCGCCCCGACGACAGTCAGCCTGCTGATCGCCCACACGCTCGGATTTACCACGTCCGGTGTGCAATCGCCGCTAACCGGAACCCTGGTGTTCGAAGAGTCCTCGCCCCGCCTGCGCGGACTGTTCACGGGCGTTCTGCAGATCGGCTTTCCCCTCGGCTTCTTTCTCGCCTCCTTGTTCGTTTTTTTTATTTATGAAACATGTGGTTGGAGATATATCTTCCTCTTGAGTCTCCTGTTCTTGCCCTACGCCTGGATCATCTATCGTTACCTGAAGGACTCCCAGGCCTGGCTCGACAGCCTGCGGCGCGCTTGGCTACGTTCTTGCGGCGTACTTCGGCGAGTTCCTGATCAGTCGCCGGAATACCATCGTTGCCTGGTGCTGGCTCGGCGGACTGGCCTTCAGCGTCATGATCTGGTTTACGCAGGGCTGGTGGCCCACCTTCCTGGCCCTGCCGGCTGAAATACCGCCAGAGCTTGTCCCACAGGACTGATGCGCTCAGTTGACTGCCAAAGCCGCCGCTTCAACATACCTTTCAAAATCACACGTGAAGTCGTGAAAGGTTGAGTTCGGTTCAAAATTCAGCGGCCGATAGGTGATATGGCCGTAACCACTAACCAGCGCTGTCGGCTTGATCAACGCCGAACTGCTCACCACTGCACCGAAATTCTGCCGGCCACCGCGGAACATCATCGGATCCCAGCCGTGATACATGAAAATGCTACCGGGCTGCATGCTCGGCGTCGCATGCGCCATCGCGATAAACGAGCCGAGCGAGTTGAACACCCTGATCAGTTCGCCATCACTGACCTTTCGTGACCGCGCATCCTCGGGGCTAACATAAATATCCGGTTCACCGCGGCGCAGGCTGAGCAGCAGGGAGTCATCGGTCCACATACTGTGAATGCCGTGTCGCAAATGCCCCATCAGCATCTGCAGCGGATAGCCGTCCAGTCGCAGCGGATCCTTGTGCCGCGGCAGCTGCTCATCCTCGGCTATAAACCAGTCATGGTCGATATAGAACTGCTGCCGGCCGGTCAGTGTCGGGTACGGCTCACGCTTTTCGACCGCACGCAGCAGTACCGAACCATAAGGTGCATTTTCCGCAAAAACCACCCGCTCGGTACCCTCATTGCGCATCAGACCGTGGCTACGCATCTCGTCAAACGAAACCTTGGGTACACCCGGATCCTTGTCGATGAGAAACTGGATCAGGTCGCGTGTATCGGTGATCTGTCCATTGAGCGTAAACAGCGCATGATACTGCGTGAAATCCCGCGGTACGGGTTGCCCGAAAAAGCTGTCCTGAACGGGTGCGATGCCACGCACCACTGCCCGCTCGGAGATGGCTTTGCTCAAGCGGTTAAGCGCGTGCCAGTCGTCCATCGATTCACCGAGCGGTGCTACGGCCGCATCCATCACCTGCACGTAGGGCGTACGGGCTTCCAGCAGGTAGTCCTGCCGCTCGTAGTGATGGGCAATAGGCAGCACGTAGTCCGAATACATGGCGGTGATGCCCATGTCAGGCGTCATCGTCACGATGGTTTCCAGGCTTTCGAATGCGGTCTTGCGCCAGCGGCCAGCACCGGCGCGCCAGCTCGCCGTATTGCTGCCTGCAAAGATACCCATCTTCCATGGTGTTGCCGCATAGTCCGGCCAGGCGCCGGAGCGTGTGGACTCCTGGAAATAGTGTTCCACTTTGTCGGCAACTGCCTGACCGTAGATCCGCTCGTTGAGATCCCTGCCGTCCGCATGGACATAGTCCCAGCGTGCCAGGGTCGCGACGTTCAAGGTGGGTGGCAGGCCTTGAAGCATAAAGGTAATCTGACTTGCGATGCTGCCCAGAGTTGCCAGCTGAAAGCCACCGCCGGCCTTGCCAAGGTTGCCAGTAAGCGACAGCAACAGCATGAAAGCGCGCTGCAGCAGATCGCCCTGCAGCCATTTGCACATGCGGTAGCCGGTAAAGATCATCGCTGGCCGGGCCTTGCCGAAAATCCGCGCAACCTCGCGGATATTTTCGGCATGTACACCGCAGATTTCTGCTACCTGTTCAGGTGTATAGCTGGCCGCGCGCCGCTTCACGAGTTCGAAAACGGTCGTAACGCGTATGGCACCCTGCCGGGTCTGAACGGTCCAGCTGCCATCAAGGGCCGGTCGAAGTGTGCCGAGATCAAGACTGCCCGCCGGAATGACTGGTACGGGTGAACCGGGCGGTGGCGGCGGATTGCCAGTCGCCGGTGCAGCGACAGCCTTGCCGGTTTGCTCATCCCAGACATAGAAAAGGTTGTCGCGGGCAGTCGATCCCTCGATAAAATCACTCTCGCGCAGAAAGCGTCCGTTATCGCTGCGCACGAGAAACGGCAGATCCGTCTGCTCACGGATATAGCTGCGATCGATCAGGTTGTCGGCAAGCAGAACCTCGACCATGGCCATGGCCAACGCGATGTCTGTACCCGGCTTGGGATTGAGCCACTTGTTCGCATGCATCGCGCTCGGCGTGAATTCGGGAGAGAACGCGATGACTTCCGTTCCGTTGTACTTCGCCTCCCAGAAGAAGTGCGCGTCAGGAATGCGGGTGACCGCCGGATTGCAGAACCAGACCAGGCAGCATCTCGATTTGAAGACGGCCGCCATCGTATCGCCGAGCATCGGTTCACCAATCGTCATCTGCACACCTGTAGGCAGATCACCTACGCCAGCGAAAGCTTCGGGCAGCTCGATACCACTGATGGTGGCAAAACGGCCCAGTGCTGCAAACGAAGCGCGCTTCACCACCATCTGGGTACCCAGATCAAAACTGATTGAGCGCGGCCCCGACACGACCGAGTGGTCGATGAAGCGATCAGCAATTTCGGCCATCGCCTGATCCCAGGTGATGCGTTGCCATTTGCCCTCGCCACGCCCTTCGACCCGCTTCATCGGATACAGCACGCGCTGCTTGCCGTACATGTATTTGGCGTGGCGCAGGCCCTTCTGACAGCCTCTGGGACCATAGTCCGGGGCATCTTCGGAACGGCCGTACTGGCCCTGCTGCTCTTCCCGCCAGACAATGCCGTTTTTGACGTAAATATTGAATGCGCAGGTACCAGTGCAGTTGGTCCCGTGCGTGCCGTGAGTGACACGGTCCCAGCTCCACTTCCGGCGCTGCAGGTCTTCCCATGCACCATACGGCAGCTGCACGCTCGCCTGTGCGGCAGCAGGCGCATAACGCAAGCTGAGCGCAACGGCTACGGCTCCCGACCCAGCCACGAATCCCCGCCGCGTCGCCTTTTCCACTGTGTCCTCTGTGCAAGTCATTTCAGACTCCATTCTTGTCCGGGGTTCAGCCGCCGTGCTCGCCCGGCATCACGAGACGCATTCCACCGGCACGGGCAAGTGCAATTTCCACCAGAGGCATGCGGTCATTGCCGAAATAGAGATCGGTACCCAGCAGCATGGTGGGTGTGCCAAAACCGCCATGACGACGCAGACGTACTACATTCTCATGGACCTCAGCCAGTGTGTCCGGTGCGTGAAGCGCTGTGGCGAACGTTTCCGCATCCAGACCGGCCCTTTCTGCCACCGCTGTGATTTCAGCCAGCTGGCTGATGTCACGCTGCTCTGCGAACCGGGCCCGATATACCCCATCCAGATAAGCAACCATGCATCCGGCCCGCTGTGCCACGATAGCGCCCCGTTGTGCCCAGCTGGTATCCATCGGCCCGAAGTCCGGCTCATTCAGGGGTACACCGCAGAAGCGTGCCCAGTCCTGCAGATCCTTGTCCCGGTAGCGACGCCTCGCTGCCGACAAATCGTCTTGCGGCAAGGGTGGATGCGCGTTGCTGCTGATTTCAGAGAGCAGCACCGGACGATAGACGATTCGCGATCCAGTGCGTATCGCTGCTTCCCGCAGTCGCCCATGAGCCAGATAGCTCCAGGGGCAGCCACAGTCGAAATAGAACTCCACTGTGGCCTGTGCGCGATCAGCGGCAGGCACCGGGATTCAGCTCCGGACACGCAATGCGGTCTTCAGAACCTTGCCACTCGCGTTGCGCGGAATCTGCGCGATAAATTCAACATACTTTGGCTGTTTCATCCGGGATATCTTTCCTTCCAGAAACGCAGTCAGAGCGGCTTCGTCCATGCTGGAGCCAGGACGCCTGACCACAAAAGCCTTCAGGACTTCACCCCAGCGTTCATCGGGAACACCGATCAGTGCAACATCAGCAACCTCCGGATTCCGGAAGATCACTTCCTCAACCTCACGTGGATAGATATTTATACCACCCGAGATCACCATGTCCTTGAGCCGGTCAACGATATATAAATGCCCTTCAGCATCGCGCCGTGCAAGATCACCGACGGTCACCCAGCCCTCGCGATACGTCTCGGCGGTCTCTTCCGGACGACCCCAATAACCATTGAAAAGATAGGGACTGCGTGAATACAGTTCGCCCACCTCGTCGGCAGCACAGAGGCTGCCATCCACTCGTCGAACTTCGATCAGCGTGCAGGGGAATGGTTGGCCCACGCACTGCTGTTTACGCAACTGGTCGGCAGGCCTGAGATTGGAAACAATACCGGCCTCGGTAGATCCGTAAGTATCGTGCAGCAGGCCCGGACCCAGTTGCGCGACCAGTCGTTCCTTCATCGCCTGCGGCATCGCTGCCGCGTTGGAAATAACTGTGCGCAACTGGCCCTTCCGGCTCGCCGCCTGCAAACCGGAGCCTGCTTCCAGCAGCGCATGAAAATGCGTGGGCACGCCGAAGAAGCCGCTGATCGATTCACTGGACAGGCAACCCAGCACGGCCTCTGGCTCAAACTTGTCCATGATCTCCGCATAGCCGCCGAAGAATATCGGTGCCAGCGAAAACACCATGCCGGCGCCGTGACACATGGGCGCGATGGCCAGAAAGCGGTCGTCCGGCCCATAGCAGCCGTACTCGACTGCCATGGCAAACAGGGTAAGTATCCGCGAGCGGTGCGGGACAAGTACGCCCTTGGGTTTGCCGGTGGTGCCTGACGTATAAGGAATGGTGAACACATCCCATTCACTGACTGGTGGCAGGCTTCTCGATGGTCTGGCTTCAGCAAGCCACACCTCGAAAGCGGGACCGATCTCGATGATGACGGGTTTAGCGGCCAGCTTGGCATCACGAAGTGCAGCAACTACATCGGAGTCGGCAAAAACAACCGCTGCCCCGGCGTCGTCACAGATACTGACCATTTCGCCAATAGACAGGCGCGGATTAACCGTTGCCAGGGCGATACCAGCCTGTGAAGCACCGATGACGATCTCCATATATTCGATGGAGTTTTTGGCAATGATCGCGCCGTGCATGCCCGGCTGCAGTCCAAGCCCACTGCTGAGCGCAGCGCTGACCTGGTCGATACGCGACATCAGTTCAGCATAGCTCCGCGTGCGGTCTCGATGCCGATAGGCGATCTTGCCGGGGTTGCGATGCATCGCTGCACGCACGCCCGCGGCGAGGGAGAGATGCTGAAAAGAAAATGGAAGATCGGTGGCCGATGATGGCATGATCAGCCTCCCCCCCCAGCCAGCTTGAATACACGCAGCGCATTATCGCGCATCAACATGCGCCTGGATTCTTCGCGCAGGCCCAGTTCATCGACCTCGCGTACCGCCCGCTCGGGATCGATCACCGGCCAGTCAGTGCCAAACATGACCTTTTCACGCCCGAAGGTATTGGCGTAATGCACGAAAGCGGGCGGCCAGTATTTCGGCGCATAGGCATCTCCGGCGGTGTAGACATTCTCGTGTTTCCAGCACATGGAAATCATCTCATCGGTCCACGGTATACCGATATGGATTCCGATCAGGCGTAACTCCGGAAAATCGATTGCGACCTGATCCAGGCAAATGGGCCGGCCAACTGAAGGCAAACGACGTTCGCGCGAATAAACGAGGTTGTGCCCGACCTGCATCATGATCGGTATGTCGAGTTCGCAACACTTCGCATAATACGGATAATATTTCGCATGGTCGGGCGGCAACCCACACCAGTGTGGGTAGAGATGTGCACCGACAAATCCGTATTCACGCACACCGCGTTCAAGGTCCCTGAGACCCTGCATGCCGCGAAATGGATCGATTCCGGCAAGTCCCGAGAATCGCTGGGGATATTGCTGACAAACCTCATGGACCCGTTCGTAAGGCAGTTCGAAACCGCCCTTCACATTGATATCGCCCGCCCGGACTGCGATCAGCAGGGATCGCTCGATACCAGCCCGGTCCATGCGCTGCAGATAGTTCTCGACACTGACTCCACCACGGATCTCTTCCGGCATGCGCACCTGGGCCTTGAATGCATCGTCGAGACCGGTGTGCCCGTCGGCCACCTCACGCGGTGTAAAAAGATTGCAAACGATATCTATCGTGCCCGGCACTGGCATGCGGAACCCCCCCGATTGGATGGTACAAAGGCCTGATCAGCAGGGTAACAAGGAACTGAGGGCCCCGGTAGCCGTAAAGGGAGCCGGCATCAGGCCAATGGGGCGCTATGCAGTCAATCGGGTCGCAACCAAAGCTGCGTTCACATACCTGCTGATCGTTCTGGTCGGCTTTACCGGCACGACTGAATTTGCTGGCTAAAAAAAAACGCCCCGGAAGCAGGCTGCTTCCGGGGCATATCTCGCGGACACTCCGTCCCGGAAATCAAGCTCTTAACGGCCAACCCCGAAGCGATAGCCGGCCCGGATACCGAAGACACGCGGATCCGGCATATTGGCGAAGTAATGTGCGGTACCAAGGCCGGCAGTAAAGCTGAGGTCGCTAACCTGATCGCCAAAGTCAGGACCACTGCCGCCCGTCTTGAAGGTAGCATCGTCCAGCAGGTTGTCCACATAGGCGATGACCTCCCACTTGTCGGATACCAAACCGACACGCAGGTTCATCAACAGGTATGAATCGAACTCGACCAGATTTTCTGGTTCCGCCCAGCGCTTGTCCTGCCAATTGCCGCTGACCTCAACCAGATACTCAAAGGGCGTATCAAGAAACGGACGCTGGACCTGCACAGACGCCGCATAAGCCTGTTTGGGGGTACGTTCCAGTTCATTATTGCTGTAGTCCAGCCGACAAAAAGCTGTGGGCTGCGGATCATTGGAATCAATACCGTCGTTGGCGTAGCTCCCGTTCTGGAGCTTGTTCGTATCCTCGATAGTGATGTCAGCCGGATCGGTTTTCTCCTGCTGCACACCATCACGCCCTGTGTACTTGTAGATCAGCGGGCATGAACCATAGGCGGCGGCCTTGACCAGATTTCGGGTGTCATCCGTCCATTCCGTATAAGAGGTATCCAGCAGTGTGCCGCTCAAACTGAACAACAGGCCGTCCATGAATTCCGGCTGCCAGATCGCCTCAAACTCAAGGCCCCAGACTTCTGCGCCTGAAGCATTAACCACCCGCGGTTGGGCGATGCCCGCATTGTCCAGTACCTGGATACTGACCTGCTTGTCCGTATAGTCCTGATAAAACAGCGAGGTATTCAACTGCCAGTATCCGGCCGCCTGGAACTGCGTCTTCAGACCCAGCTCATAGGCCTTCAGCTTCTCAGGATCAAAACGCTCGTTCTCCAGAGTCGGCGGCGCCGTTCCGCCACCACCGATCAAGGCGTTGATACCGCCGGGCTTCTGCGCGAGAGCGTAGGAGAAGAACAGCTTGGTACCGTCAAGCGGGCTCCAGTCCAGCGTGACCTTCGGTGTGTTGTAGCTGGAACTCGTAGAACCCTCGATGTAACGCCAGGTCAGTTCAACCGGAAGGATGACTGGCGGTGTCAGGATTTCATTGTTGACATACCCGTACATCACGCGCTCGTTATCACACAGCGTACGAGTCTGATCCAGCCAGGCCAGTGTACGGTTTGCAGCGCCCGGATTCGTAGAGTTGACCGAGCCGGGTATCATCGCCAACTCGGTGCAACTGGAGCCACTGGGCTTCGTCATGGTGGAATCTTCATTGACAAACCGGTCTTCGACGCTGAGGTTCAGTGTATCGGTAAGCGCCCAGTCCACGCGCGCATAGAAGGACCAGTGATCGGTGGTCGCATCCCAGGTTGATGCGGTGTACCCCGGTGGTGCATTCGGGTAGTTAACCGGATCATAAACACCAACCTGGCGGTAGAGATCCTGATATGAAGTCACCGTGGCCGGGTAAGCAGGATCATTGTCGCAAAGCCCGTCTACCTGCGTCATGCTGCCAGTCGTTGCATCGGTGACTGGCGCACCAACGCCGTCGGCCTGTAAAGGGTTTCCATTGCTGTCAAGCAGTGGCGCTGTCGTTGCCTGGTCGCGCGAGAATGGCGCACAACCGACAATCCAGTTACGGTCCTTGAGCAGCCGGTGATCATGCCAGTACAGCGCACCACCGGTCAGTTTCCAGGGCCCGTCCCACTGGGTCTCGTAACGAAACTCCTGACTGAACTGCGTAGTTTTACTGTCCTGGTCCGAGCCCTGCGCGCTCAGCAGTGTGTCTCGCCGGCCGCCCAGCACCTTACCGTTCGCATCATAGGTGTAGGGAATCTGGCCATTATCGTTGAAATCGAGGCCAGAGCTCGCCTGATAGTCCTGGTCATAACTGTCGCTGGATTTGAAATTCGTCCAGCCTGTATAAGACGAAAGGAGTCCGTAGCCCAGATCAATGCTGCCCACCAGGCTGGTGCGGAACGTTTTTGTATGCGTCCCTGCAAACTCGCCGCCGGTGGCGGGGTCTTCGCTGAGCGAGACCACGTGACCGTTGGCGCTACCCATATTTCTGGGTAAGCAGAAACCCGGGGCTCCTGAAATATCGGTGAGCGGATCAAAATTACCGCCCGGAGAAAACTTGGGACAGTAGGTTCCAAAATTGTAGAGATTGGTCCCGCCACTGGACTGCTTTTGCCAGTCCGGCTGACCATAGACATCGCTGGTGATGATGGGGTTCACGATCTCCTTGGCGTTCGGGTCAGTCAGATAAAATGGCGTATCCCCCTGCGCGTTGACGACTGCGCGAGGATCGTAGTCTTCCTCGCTGTACTCCATACGGCCCTTGAGCTTGACCGCATCGACGGGTTTCCACACGGCAGTAAACGCACCGCCATAGCCATGCGAGCCACCGACATCGGCTCCCGACTGATTGTTGATGTAGTAGCCATCCTCGTTAAATTGCACACCTGAAAGGCCAAGGTTGATGGTATCGGTGACTGGGCCACTGATGCCGCCGTCGATGGTTCGGCGACCGTAATCGCCGATATCCAGATTGACTCGCCCCCCGAACACGTCGCCAGGCTCTTTGGTGATATATGAAATGGCGCCGGCGAAAGCGGAACGCCCAAATAGCGCGCTCTGGGGACCCTTGACCACCTCGATTCGCTCGACATCGCTGAGCAGGCGCCGATTCGCCAACAGGCCTGAACCGGCAGAAATGAGGTTTTCCGTGGTGACGTCGATGCCATCGATGAGGAATGCCACGTTGGAACGGCCGCGTGTATTCGACAGACCGCGAACCGTGATGCGATTGTCAGCGGGTCCGTAAGACTGGTCGAACTGCACGCTGGGCTGACTCTCGACCACATCGCTCAGGCTACTGATGCCCTGGCGCTGGATCTGCTCGGCCGTAATGGCAGAAACGGCCAACGGAATATCCTGCAAGTTCTCTTCACGCTTACGGGTCGTGACCACGACCTCTTCAATCTGGGCGATAGCCGCAATCGGCACGGTCGACCCGATAGCAAGTGCGATCCATGCTGACGCAACCAGACTGCTGGAACTTTTCGTCGTGGACATTTGGATTCCCCTGGAAGGCAACGGGGCGAATAATAGCAAACCGTCGGTCGGCCGCTACAACTCATGGCAGCCTGTCTGCTATAGCCAGTCAGAAACCGATTCGTTATAGTCGCTCGCGTTTTCAGCTATTTGCGTTGATCAATTTGAGGAGATATGCATGCCTGCCAGGCAGGTCCAGTTGCTGACTGTTGCTGCTTTACCACTGGTAACCGGCAGCTGATTTGCCACGGCTTTAGCGGAAGGACGCCAATACACCTATTTTGACGCTGGTTACCAGTGGGTTGACGTCGATAGCACTGTAAAGATGGATGGTGGCCAGCGCGAAGGCATGAAACTGAATGCCTCGCTTGGACTGGCAGAATTTGGCCCGGTCGGTCTGTACCTTTTTGGTAATTATTTTGATGGCGACTTCGCCGGAGCACATGATGGCTGCGGTAACCGTGATTCGAAGTCATAATACAGCCGGGCTGGGCGCTCACTACAAGCTGCTGGAAAACACGCACCTGATCGCCAACTCGGCTATGTCGATGTTGATTTCGATGTCGCCAACGACAGCTGTGCCAAGATCAGCGTCAGTGACGATGGATACGAAGTCGAAGGGCTGATTCGAACCATGCTTGCCGGGCAGGTAGAGGTTCAGGTCGGACATCGCTGTACGGAACTGCAGGATTCTGATATCGACAACCGTGATGCGATTATCGGGCTCGGCTACCAGATCAATAACCAGCTGGCATTGCGCGTAGTCGGCATCGTATTCGATGATGACACGGGCATCGAACTCAGCGTCCGGTACAACTTCGCCAGCCTGCTGGGCCGCGACTATCTGTTCTGAGCAGAAACGGACACGGATACAGAAATTTTAAACATTTTCGGGGGCAGGCTATGAGCAGGATTCTCGCGACCATCATCGCGGTGATGTTGTGCACACCAACGATTGCAGCGGCAGGGGCCTATCTCGGGATCGGTATCGGCGGCACCCGCACCGAGTCGAGCCTTGAGGATCTGGCCCTCGTTCCCGTCTGCCCGTCAACCACCTCAGGTTGTTACCAGGATACGCAACCGCCCCCCGTCGGCGCAGGCAGCAATCCTGATTTTTCGGGCTCTGATGTCAGCTTCGACTTCGTTGCGGGGTGGATGTTCAACCAGAACATCGGCGTCGAAGTCGGCTATATCGATTTCGGCAAGGCTACAGACGATCTGCGTCTGCCTGACAGCTGCCTCGGGCCGCCGTATTTTGGCTGCTCCAGCAGGCAGTGGACCAGCGACATCAAACGGGACGGTTTTCAGCTTTTTTTGATCGGCAGCCTGCCGATCAGCGAAAGCGTTGACCTGTTCGGCAAGGCCGGCGTTATCAGGTGGGATGCCGATTATGATGGGTACGAGCGAAGCGAGCTCTATGCATCCGGTTCGCCGCTTGGTGCGCAGAATCCCCGGATGTCATCATCTGATGACGGCACCGACATGGCTGCCGGCTTTGGCATAAACCTGCGTACGGATTCGCCGTTCAGCGTCCGGGCAGATTTCACCTACTACGATTTCGACGACACAGACTCGGTTTATGTACTGCAGTTCATGGCACTGTACAACTTCCAATAGCGCAACCAGGGCTTATCAATTGCCTGATCACAGGCCTCGCTTTGCGGGGCCTGCTTTTTTCCGCTGGCCCGATCGGCGATGATCTGCGCCTATGGATCCCCTGCGCATTCTGATGATCACCGCCGAGTACGCGCCAATCGCGAAAACTGGCGGACTTGCCGACATGGTTGCTGGCCTCTGTGAGCAGCTGGCTGCAGCTGGCCACGACGTACGCGTGGTCATACCCCGCTACCGTGGACTTGAGCGGGCTGGTGATCCTGCAGCCGCTCTGAAGCTTTATGCTTTCGCTGCCAATGGAATATCTCCGGTAGCCCTGAACGGAACATATCCCACATATGAGATCCTTTGCAGCAGCGAAGATACACGGCCAGAAATCTATCAGCTCGATGCACCAGCTTTTTTTTCCGGCAGCACAATTTACGGCGGTGAAAATACAGAAGCACTCCGCTTTGCACTGCTGTCTCATGCAGCCCTGAAACTTTGCCAGCAGCTGAACTGGGCGCCGCACGTCGTTCACTGCCATGACTGGCATGCCTCACTTGCGCCCCTGCTGTTGAAGACGAAACGGCTACACGAGCCGGTATTTCGCGTCGCAAACTCCGTGCTAACCATTCACAATATCGGCTATCAGGGCGTATTTACCGCTGCGCTTGCTGATGAGCTGGGACTGGTTGAAACCGGTGCGCTGATATCGGCCGATGAACCGGCACCACAGACGCTGAATTTTCTGCGCACAGGCATCGCCGCAGCAGATGCACTGACGACGGTAAGCCCTACACACGCCAGTGAAATACTCACGCCGGCCTACGGCAAGGGCCTGGATAGTCTGCTGCGACAACGCCGGAACCGCCTGGTGGGGATACTGAACGGCGTCGACTACAGTCGCTGGGATCCCGAATCGGATCGTCTGTTGCCGCACACCTACAACGCAAAGGATACCGGGGGCAAACGACTGTGCCGGACCGAACTGATAAAGCGTTCTGGCCTCAGTGATGCCGGGAATCTGCCGATACTCGGCATGGTCTCGCGGCTGGCGGAACAGAAAGGCATTGATCTCGTACTCGAAGCCTTGCCACCATTTTTGCGCAACAACTCCTGTCGGGCTGTCATCCTCGGCGAGGGTGACAAGCCATATGCCGATGCCCTGCAGGAACTGGCGAAAGAGATGCCTGACCGGATCGCCTTTATCTCCGCACACAGCGAAACGCTCGCCCGACTGATTTTTGCCGGCAGTGATGCCTTCCTGGTACCGTCGCTGTACGAACCCTGCGGACTGACGCAGATGTACGCCCTGCGCTATGGCTCCGTACCCATCGTTCGTGATACCGGCGGACTGCACGATACGGTCAGTCATTTCGACCCGCATAGTGGGACGGGAACCGGAAGCGTCTTTCGCGATGCTGATAGCGGCGGGCTGGGCTGGGCTATCAGTGAAGTTCTGGCCTGGTACCAACAGCCTCTGGCATGGCAACAGTTGCGCCATAACGGCATGACAGAGGACTTCTCATGGGCACACCAGGCGCCTCGCTACCTCACCCTCTACCGGCGCCTCACCGGCCTTGATCCGGAGCCGGCCTGATGCGGCGGCCAGCGCCCGCCATCTCGCGGCGAAGTCTGGGGATACCTGCGACCACTTGAAACGCCATGCCCAGTTACCCTGCGTGGTGCCCGGTGTATTCATCCGTGCCTGGGCACCCAGACCAAGCAGGTCCTGGAGCGGCAACATCGCCACGCGCGCCGGCGAATGCCAGACTGCATCGATAAGTGCCGCTGGCATATCGGCCGGACTACAGTGCAGAACCTCATGAACGTAACGCCGCGTCCCCTCGCTGAGTCCGGCATACCAGCCAACGACCGTGTCATTGTCATGCGTACCGGTATAGATCACTGCTTCTTCAATCTGGTTGGCCGGTAGATAGGGATTATCCGCCGAACCGTCGAACGCAAATTGCATTACCAGCATGCCGGGCAGATGGAACTCTCTGCGGAGTTGATGCACTGCCGTCGTGATCGTCCCGAGATCCTCCGCGACGAAGTGGTGCTTATCGCCACCCGCACCCAGCGCCTTCAGTAACGCAGCGCCGGGCGCCTCGTGCCAATGCCCTTCGCGGGCCGACTGCGCACCGAAAGGAACTTCCCAGTAAGCCTGGAGGCCACGGAAGTGGTCGATGCGCAGGCAATCAAAGCGCCGCAACTGGATAGCTACCCTGTCCTGCCACCAGCGGAAACCATCCGCTTTCATCCGGTCCCAGGCGTAGAGCGGATTACCCCATACCTGGCCATCCTCGCTGAAGTAATCCGGTGGCACGCCGGCCACCGCTTCAGGCTGCCCTTCCGGATCCACCCGGAATAGCGACCGGTGCCACCAGACATCAGCACTGTCCAGATCGACGTAAATGGGCAAATCACCCATCAGCTGTACGCCGCGACTCGCAGCGTATTGCCGGAGACCAGTCCACTGGCGGTCAAAGATCCACTGCTCAAAGGCGACTTCACGAATCTGCGCATCAGCCTCTTTGAGCAGGCTGGAAATCGCCGCAGGCACCCGATGCCGGATGCCCTCAGGCCACGTCCACCAGCCCGACTCTCCATACTGTTCACGGGCAACCCTGAACAGCGCATAGGGTAGCAGCCAGCTGCGCTGTGATTGCCAGAAAGCTGCAAATGCGCCGCGTTGCGCGTAGCTCGCCGCCTGGCGAAACCCGTCCCAGGCCTGGCGCAGAAGCCCCGCACGCTGTGTCCAGTCGCCTCCGTCAGCACATACTTCGGGTGCCAGCCACCCGGCAGTCTTGAGCGGCGCCGGGTCAATGAGGCGCGAATTGCCGGCGAAAGCGGAAGTCAGCTGATAGGGTGAAAGCGAGTCGCCGACCGGACCCACTGGGAGCATCTGCCACAGACTGAATCCACCGTCAGCAAGCAGATCAGTAAAGCGCTGCGCATGCTCGCCGAGCAAGCCACATTCCCAGCTTCCGGGCAGCGAGGTCAGATGCAGCAGTACGCCAGCGCAGCGTCCCTCCGAAAGCAGATCAGTCTGCAATCTCGTCTCCAGCTCAGCTCTCGATATGGGGGGGGGCAAGGGGCGATGTACCGGTGGTCTGCGCTGCCGTCGGGACACTACAGTTCTTCAACATGTCCTGCGTGACCAGAACGACACCCTGCTCGGTCACATGGAAACGCTGCTGGTCCAGTGCGCTGTCTTCGCCAATCACCATGCCATCCGGTATTGAACAGCCCTCATCCACGATCGCCAGGCTGATACGGCAACCGCGCCCAATCTTGGCATTCGGCAGTATGACTGCGCGGAATACGTCACTGCGCTCATTAACGGTGACGTTGAAAAACAGCAGCGACTCGCGGACCAGCGCCCCCGAAACAATACATCCCCCCGCCACCATCGAATTGATCGCCACCCCTCTCCTGCCATCCTCATCGAGTACGAACTTTGCGCAGGGCGTCTGTTCCTGATAAGTCCAGATCGGCCACTCGGAATCGTAGAGGTTCAACTCTGGACTGACGAAGATGAGTTCCATGTTTGCCGCATAAAACGCGTCTACCGTACCTACATCGCGCCAATAGGCCTGGGCTTCGGTCTCGACGCTCTCGAATGGGTAAGCAAATATGCGATTGCTGCCGATCGCTGCCGGAATGATGTTCTTGCCGAAGTCGTGTGCTGAAGCCGGATCCAGCGCATCGCGGTTCAATATGGCACGCAGATAGTCCACGCTGAATACATAGATGCCCATCGATGCGAGAGCGGCATCATCGCGGCCAGGCATCGGCTCGGGATTCCGCGGCTTCTCACTGAACTTCACGATACGTTGATCCGCATCGACCGTTGCGATCCCGAATTCGTGCGCCTGATTGATGGGTACCTGCACCATACCGAGCGTAACGTCCGCTCCATGAGCGACATGAAAGGCAATCATCGGACCATAGTCCATCTTGTAGACGTGATCACCGGCGAGGACCAACACCAGCTCCGGGTCATGCGCCTGGATGATGTCGAGATTCTGGTAGACGCAGTCAGCGGTACCGCGGTACCAGAGTTCGCCAAGTTTCTGCTGGGCGGGAACCAGCTGGACAAACTCGCCCAGCTCACCACGCAGATAGCCCCAGCCGCGCTGGATATGCTGGGTAAGCGAATGTGACTTGTACTGCGTCATGACCAGAATTTGCCGGATTCCGGAATTGACACAATTGGACAGACTGAAATCGATGATGCGGTATTTGCCGCCAAACGGCGTTGCCGGCTTGGCGCGGTATTCGGTCAGCTGACGCAGGCGCTCGCCTCGCCCGCCAGCCATTACGATGGCCATAGTGCTCTTGGTCAGCTGGCTCACAAAGCGTCCCGAACGCATTGGTTTTACCGTTCCGCCTGGATAAAAGATGCTCATGACCGCCTCATCGCATGATGTGTCACACTGGCAATGAATGTAACACCATACGACTGCTTGTTCACCACGACTGATAAGGCCTGAACCTGCCCATGTGGCCACCAATCCGACCAGACACAGCTCCACCCGCGACCATCTCTGACACAGCACTGCAGCGCCTGCTGGAAGCCCGGCATCATGATCCCTTCGAGCTCCTCGGCCGGCACCCAGTGGGAGCTGACGAAGTCATAGTGCGGGCGCTCCTGCCGCACACTTCGGCAGTCAGCATCGCAGAGGCTGAAATCGCGCTGACCCGGGTTGATGGCACTGACCTGTTTGAGTGGCGCGGTCCGGGCCGGCTGATTCCGGTACGATATCGCCTGCGCACCGTCACAAGCGACGGCATAAGTCAGGAACGTTTCGATCCCTATTGTTTTCCCCCACTGCTGGCCGACGACGATCTGATCCCGTTCAACGCGGGTCTGCACAGCTCGGCTTATCACTTCATGGGCGCCCATCAGCTCGCAGTCGACGGCGTTGCCGGCATACGTTTCGCAGTCTGGGCACCCGAGGCCGAGCGGGTCAGCGTCGTAGGTGACTTCAATCGCTGGGATGGCCGTTGCCACCCCATGCGCGTGCGGGGAAGGTCGGGCGTCTGGGAGCTGTTCGTTCCGGGTCTCCAGACGGTAATCTACAAATACGAGATCCGCAACCGCCACAGCGGTGAACTGCTGCTGAAATGCGATCCCTATGGTCGTGAGGCCGAGCTGCGTCCCGCGACCGCATCCATCGCACGGCCGCCGACGCCATACACCTGGCAGGATAATGAGTGGATGGCTGCGCGCGCCAGCTGGCAATGGCTGCATGCGCCTGTCTCGATCTATGAAGTCCACATGGGCTCCTGGCGACACGGCCCTGCTCATGTTCCACTGAGCTACCGTGCGGCGGCAGAGCATCTGGTGCCCTACGCTGCAGAGCTTGGCTTTACCCATATCGAACTGATGCCGTTAACGGAGTTCCCGCTGGATGAGTCCTGGGGCTATCAGCCCGTCGGCTATTTCGCCGCAACTTGCCGGTTCGGTTCAGCTGATGATCTCCGCTATCTGATCGATAGCTGCCATCGTGCGGGTCTGGGCGTGATCCTTGACTGGGTTCCCGGACACTTTCCCCGCGACAGCCACGGCCTGGCCCGGTTTGACGGATCGCCGCTCTATGAATACAGCGATCCCAGGAAAGGCAGCCACCCTGACTGGGGAACGCTGGTATTCAATTACGACCGTTCTGAGGTCCGCAGCTTTCTGCTGTCCAGCGCGCGCTTCTGGCTGGAGGAGTTCCATGTCGATGGCCTGCGGGTCGATGCGGTCGCCTCAATGCTGTACCTGGACTACTCACGCAGACCGGGTCAGTGGCTACCCAACCAGCATGGCGGCAACGAAAACCTGGAAGCCGTATCTTTCCTGCGTGAACTGAATGCCATGACGCACCGGGATTTTCCGGGCTCGATTACCATCGCAGAGGAATCAACCGCCTGGCCTGGTGTAAGCCGGCCGGTCGATCTGGGTGGGCTCGGATTCAGCATGAAGTGGAACATGGGCTGGATGCACGACACGCTGAAGTATATGTCAATGGATCCGGTTTACCGCAAGCATCACCATGACTTGCTGACCTTTGGTCCGCTGTACGCGTTCAGCGAAAATTTTGTACTACCGCTCTCCCACGACGAGGTCGTGCATCTGAAGCGCTCAATGCTCGGCAAGATGCCCGGCGATAACTGGCAGCGCCTTGCCAATCTGCGCCTCGCCTATACCTACCAGTGGACCTATCCGGGCAAGAAGCTGTTGTTCATGGGCGGTGAAATTGGGCAGCCGTCGGAATGGAACGTGCGGGAACCGCTGCCCTGGCATCTGCTGGACGACCCGCGCCATGGCGGGATGCAGCGACTCGTACGCGACCTTAACCACCTCTACAAAGAGAACACAGCCCTGCACGCGCTCGATTTTGACTCGACCGGCTTTCAGTGGCTGAGCTGGGATGATGCGGAGAACTCGGTATTGAGCTACCTGCGCCGGGCTGGTGATAAATGTCTTCTGGTCGCGCTGAACTTCACGCCGGTGACGCGCACCGGCTACCGGATCGGCGTTCCACACGCGGGACAGTACTGCGAGATCCTGAATTCAGACTCGCGCTTCTATGGAGGCAGCGATCTCGGTAACCCGCTTTCGCTAACAGCCGAAGCCGTGCCGTGCATGCATCAACCCTGGTCTGTACTGATCAGCTTGCCGCCCCTGGCTGGCGTGATCCTGTCGCCCGTGAGCTCAGTCCGCACTATATCCAGCGCATGAGGCCCATTTCATAAGGGTGCGCGAGATACGCATGCCAGGGGACCACCCTGATTTGCATATTCAGCGCCCCGCACCAGGGTAGGCGAAACTCCACACGATAACGTTGTACACCCTCGCTGTCGGCTGCGCCTACCGGCTCAAAGAGCTCAACATAGGCGTGATCGTTGCCGACGATCCGCGTACCGCGTTCTGCGGCACCGCGCTCTGCAAAGCGCTTCACTGAAACCGCCAGTTCGGAGCAGAGTTCACGCGTCACCAGACATTCGAGGCGCAAATCTTCCGCCGCCAGTCCATTGAGCGTTACGTCCACTTCAACGCTAAGCGGCTCATTGAAATCGATACGTTGTCCGACAGCAGCCGCCAGACGCAGGCTGACACCGGGCCATGCTCCGCGTACCCGCTTCTTCCAGTCAGCCAGCGTCTGCGCAGCAGAGTAGTTGTCCGCACTCAGCTGGCGTCCGCGCTGCGCTGCGGGCGCATAAAACAATCCGGCGTAGTCGTGAACGACACGGTTCATGTTGAAGTTGGGCAGAATGGTCGACATCGAACGCTTGCACTTGCGTACCCAGCCCGGCGAGTAGCCCAGTCGTTCGTCACGGTCATAGTAGAGCGGTATTACTTCGTCCTGAAGAATTTCATAGAGCGTCCGCGCATCGTGCCAGTCACGCTCGACGGTGTCATCGGAGCGTGGCGAGGGTGGAATCGCCCAGCCATTATCCCCGTCATAGGCCTCTGCCCACCAGCCATCGAGCACGCTGACGTTGACGGTACCGTTGATCGCCGCCTTCATACCGGAAGTGCCGCTGGCTTCCATCGGATAGACAGGCGTGTTCAGCCAGACATCGACACCGGACGTCAGCAATCTGCCGAGTCCCATGTCATAGCCTTCGACAATCAGCAACTTTCCCGAGAACTCTGGCAGCTGACTCACACGGTGGAGTTCTTTCAGCACCTCCTGAGCGGGAAGATCGGCCGGGTGCGCCTTGCCAGCGAAGATGAACACTACCGGGCGTTCATCTGTGTCAACGATCTGTTTGAGCCAACCCAGATCCTGGAGCAGCAGGGTCGCGCGCTTGTAGGTCGCAAAACGCCTGCCGAAGCCAATCGTAAGTACATCCGGACGCTCGGGATCCAGGTACTTCAACAGCCGGTGTATGTGCGCTTCGGACAGCTGATTGCGGCTGTGCTGGCGACGCAGACGCTCCCGAAGGCCATGGAGCATCGCCGTCTTTACCTGCTGGTTGGCATACCAGAACCGGCCATCCGGTATGTCGTCGATCTTGCCAAGCAACTCGCGGTCTGTGATCCGGTATCGCCATGATGGTCCGAGGTGCTGCTCGAGCAGATCTGACCATTCTGTCTGCATGAAGGTCGGGACATGCACACCGTTGGTCACATAGCCGATCGGATTCTCGGCGGACGGTATGTCCGGCCATGCCCCTGCACAGATCGTCGATGTCACGCGCCCATGCACGCGACTGACGCCGTTTACGTGCCGCGATCCGGTCAGTGCAAGCCTGGTCATGTTGAAGCTGGGATGCTCACTGCTTTCCCGAGCGAGGGCGAGAAACGTATCCTCGCTAATGTTCAGTTCCGGCACCAGGACACGGAAGTGGTTCAGTACCTGTTCACGATCAAATACGTCATGCCCGGCAGACACCGGCGTATGTGTCGTAAATACCGTATTCGCCGCTACGGCTTCAATCGCAGCATCAAACTCCAGACCGCCGACGACCAGTTCACGCGCCCGTTCAATGACCTGAAACGCTGCGTGTCCTTCATTGATATGCCAGACTCGTGGGCTGAATCCGGCAGCACGCAGGGCCCGCACGCCACCGATACCCAGTACGATTTCCTGCTGCAGCCTGAGAGCGCTGTCACCACCATAGAGCTGGCGGGTGATCTGCCGGTCGCTGGGCTCATTTTGTGCAAGATCCGTGTCGAGTAGCAGGACAGTGATGCGCCCCACCCCCGCCTGCCAGACCCTGACGGCAACCTGCCGGCCATCGATCGGGCAGTGAACAACAATCTCGTTGCCGGCCGCATCACAAGTGGCCTGAACCGGCGCGTCATAGGCCTGGATACGGCTGTACTCGGCGATCTGCTGGCCGTACTCATCAATCCGCTGATTGAAATAGCCCTGACGATAAAGCAGGCCAACCGCGACAAAAGGCAGGCGCAGATCGCTCGCCGTCTTGCAGTGATCGCCGGCCAGAATTCCGAGACCTCCGGAATAGATCGGAAAGCTCTCGTGATAACCAAACTCGGCACAGAAATAGGCGATGAGATCGTCCTGATCCAGCCCAGCCGGTTTGTAGCCATCGACCCGCTCTTCCAGGTACGAGTCGTACTCGGCGAGTGCACGGCGATAGGCGCCAAGGAATGTGTCGTTTCTGGCTGCCAGCTCAAGTACCGACTGGTCTATGCAGCGCAGGAATACTTTCGGATTCCGGCCCGTTCGCCACCAAAGGCTACGGTCGAGCGTATCGAACAGCTGACGGGTTGGCCGATGCCAGCTGAACCAGAGATTCGAGGCCAGCTCACTCAGGCGCCGAATGCGCTCGGGCAACCTGGCCTGTACGTGTAGTGGAAACTGTTGTGCGGTCATGGAATGCTTTCTGTTCTGCGCGGCGGTCCATCGCCAGCCCTTGGATTATGCAGGGTCCTGCATACCACCGGCAATTTGCTGTTCCAGCTTTGTGAACTACAGCGCCCACATCCTGCCGCTCATCGCAGCAAGGCCAGCAATGCCGGCTCATCCAGCAGCTGCACACCGAGCGAGGTGGCCCGCGCAAGCTTGGAACCGGGATTCTCACCGCATACGAGATATGTGGTGCGGGATGACACGCTGCTGCTGACCTTGCCGCCCAGCGACTCAATCTCTGCTTTTGCCTCGTCACGGCTCATCCCGGCAAGCGTACCGGAGAGTACAAAGCTCTGGCCACGAAGCGGCTGCTTGCTGCGCTCCGGAGCAGGAAGATCATCCCAGCACACGCCTGCTTCACGCAGTTGCACAATGATTGCCAGATTGTCCTGCTGCCGGAAAAACGCAGCAATTCCTGCCGCCGTCACTGGACCGATATCAGATACTGCCTGCAACTCTTCTACACTGGCGGCCGCAAGTTTTTCCAGGCTGCCAAAATTGCTGGCCAGCAGACGACTGGTGGCATCACCAACCTCCGGAATGCCCAGCGCATACAGAAAACGTACCAGCGTGGTCTTCCGGCTGCGATCGACAGCGGCGATCAGCTTCTCTGCGGAGCGCTCACCCATGCGTTCCAGCGCACTGAGTCTGGTACTGTCGAGACGGTAGAGATCGGCGGCAGTCTGAACCAGGCCACTGTCGACGAGCTGCTCGATAAGCTGATCACCGAGACCGCTGATATCCATTGCCCGTCGCGACGCGAAATGACGCAGCGCCTGCTTGCGCTGCGCCGGGCAGACCAGTCCACCACTGCAGCGCACGATCACCTGGCCTTCGGTCTGAACCACCTCGGACCCACACACGGGACAGGCAACCGGAACCTCGATTTCACTCGCCCCGGCTGGTCTGCGTTCAAAAACGACCGAAGCGACCTCGGGGATCACATCACCAGCCCGGCGCACCACGACCGTGTCACCGACACGCACGTCCTTGCGGTGCAGGTCTGCGAAATTGTGCAGGGTCG
>Ga0138256_10001901_pt1 | contig 22465 bp, 9 predicted proteins | sample KNB2016incub_MG_FD_105486 | JGI IMG/M metagenome (GOLD analysis project Ga0138256, IMG submission 105486) | Active sludge microbial communities from wastewater in Klosterneuburg, Austria - KNB2014incub_MG | ecosystem: Engineered > WWTP > Activated sludge > Unclassified | place: Austria... | reverse complement strand
CTGGTATAAATTCTTAATGGAAAAAAACGCGCTTCTATTGAAAAACGGATTAATTAACAATAATCTCGTGACCAGTGTTGTGAATTATTCTATTGCTTTAAAAGAAACAGGATTTGCTGAAGAATTTTTGAACAGATATGCAGGAAGTCTGCCTGCTGATTCGCGTGATAATACATACAACTATTGTATGGCAAGGATCCATTTCGGCAGGAGTGAATTCGGTAAGTCGCTCGAATGTCTTGCCAAGATCAGCGATGAGAAACTGATACGGAAATATTTATTGAAAAAACTTTATTTAATGATATACTATGAACTTAATGATTATGAATCCTTTATTTATGCATTTGATACATATGCGCACTTCAAAAAAAGAAATAAACTTATAAGTGAAACAAGAGCTGAGGAATTTAGTAATTTCGGCAACAATGTAAGAAGACTTTTTAAACTCCGAAATAAATATGATAAGTTTGAATCTTTGAAACTCAGGAAAGAGACCGGGGAACAGCTCTGGTTTGTAGAAAAGTTGGACGAGTTAGAGAAAAGTAAACAGTTAATAGTTAATAGTTAATAGTTAATATTAGTTTTATTAATAATTTTAAATTTAAAATTTAAATTTAAAAAACAGCCCTGCATACCGGCGATGCTATTAAGTGAATATGTTTCGCGGACAATTCACGGGCTGCTTTTAAGAGCAGTTTCAAATTACAAATGTCAAATTACAAATTAAGAGCTAAGAATTTTAAGACCAATTTTAAATTACAAATTACAATTGTCAAATTAAGAATTAAGAGTTTTATTATTTTAAACATTGAACATTGAACATTGAACATTGAACATTTAACATTGAACATTGAACATTGAACATTGAACATTGAACATTTGACATTATTTTACTGCAAAAATATTTTTTATTCCTGAGATTCCTTTTACTTCTAATTTATATGTCAGCTCTCCTGAAATGATTTTTTTCTCGGATTTAAAATGAATATTGTAAACTCCGGAATCCATTAAGTCATCAATCAGAGTTTCGACTAATATCCCTTTTGAATCATATACTGTGAGCAGTACATCCGCTTCTTCACCGAGTTCAAACTGAATAACTGTTGTATTCTCAAATTGAGTTTGCCTGCTGTTGTGCAGCTTGAATATTCCGGTATGCGGATTTTGATCTTTCCCGGCATTAATTATTGTTATTTCATTTGAACCGGATATTGCATTTTCCTGTGAAAGTGAATTACTCTGGGTCACAAGACAAACTGCAGTAACTATGATGATAACTAATTTTGCTTTAAACATTTTTTTCTCCTTTGTTTTTATGTTTTATTTAATTGATACAAAAATAGATTTACCGTGACAACTATCCAAAGAAACTTTTTGGCGGGTTTCACAGCTAACAAATTAATTTTTTTGATGAAAAGCCTTATTTTAAGCAGGAAATGAAATAAATTTTTTAAAAGCTTCTAAGAGCAGTTAATAGTTAATAGTTAGCAGTAAATATTTGCAAGCTTTATGATTAACTGTAATGATTTGACATTTGTCATTTGACTTTTAACATTTGTCATTTGGCATTTGTAATTTGGCATTTGGCACGGACCTTTGTCCTTGAAATATATACTTTTAGTATATACTTTATTTAAAATTATTTATCATGAAAAATCTTTCATTAAAGATTGACGAAAATACTTTTCAGGAAACCGAAAAGATAATTTTAAAAATAAACAAAAACAGAAACAGATATATTAATGAAGCAGTTGAATTTTATAATTTGCTTCACAAAAGAAAAATTCTTTCGAAGCAATTAAAGAAAGAATCCTCTCTTGTGAGAGATGAATCAATGAAAGTTCTAAAAGAATTTGAAGCACTTTTGGATGATAATAAATCAGTTTGAAATTTGGATTGCAGATCTTGAACCCAGGTTTGGAACAGAATCAGGAAAAGTTCGTCCCGTCGTAGTTATTCAAACGGATTTGTTAAATAATCTTCACCCTTCAACTATCGTCTGTCCGATTACAACCAATGTAAATCCTGAATCTGAAATTCTTAGAGTTCATATTAAAAAAGGAACCTCAAATTTAAAAGAAGATTGTGACATATTAATTGACCAGATAAGGGCAATAGACAATAGAAGACTCTCTAAAAAATTAGGGAAACTTCCTGAAGTTATAATTGAAAAAATTAAAGACAATATTTACGCAGTCTTAGATCTTTAATAGTTAATAGTTAATAGTTAGTAGTTAAAAATTACAAGCTGTATAAAAATCTGCAATCATTTAACATTTAACATTTAACATTTAACATTTGTAATTGCTCTTAAGGTATTATCTTTGAGACAAAGTTATACCCGTTATTATCCGCAAAGACTTCATCAGCCAGATCCACAACCCAATCGCCGTTAACATCAGTCGGCAGATAACCCTTTTCAAAATTTAAAGCATCATTGTCTATCAGACTTCCGTCACCAAGATCAATAACACCATCCTGATTCACATCTCCGCTGAATAAGGCGTATCTGACCGGTGAGCTGTCCACCTGCACCATGTTGTTTCCGAATGCATTAATAATTGAATTAGTAAAATCATAATTTACATTTCCGTTTGAGATATAGTTAACGGGCGTACCGCTCCAGGTTTCAATACAATTCCTGTGATAGACTGCCAGATAGTATAAACCTGTGGGTATTTCAGAAAACTGAAAACTCGCTGTCAATGTTGCTGAATCTAAAACTCCTGAAGCAGTTGCTGCCAGATTATAAGGAGAAGTTGACTCAAATAGCGCAACGTCAATTACATCACTCTGATTTAAATTATTTGTATTAGCATTATAAAATCCCTGCTGTGCTGCTGTAATATTCATTGTTCCTGTTTCAGGCGTACCCCATTTTGCAATGTGTCCGACGCCTGTACTTCCTGCAGTTGAAAAAAGACCTCCGACAATTACATCGTTTCCGTAAGTATTAACTGCAAATGCCCCATAGGCATTAGAGCCTCCGTAGAATAATCCGCTTCCCAGAGCAGACCATGAAGTGCCATCCCATTTTGCAATGCCGTGAGCCGGTATTCCTCCTGCAGTTTCAAACAGACCTCCTGCATATAGTTCATTATTTAAAACTGTCAGTCCGAAAACATACTGATAAATTGGACCTGTGATCCCGCTTCCAAGCGGAGCCCATGCAGATCCATTCCATTTTGCGATACTCTTTGCGCTGACTCCGCCTGCGCTTAAAAATAATCCGCCGGCAATTAATTCACCGTTATATTCAGCGAGTGAATAAACGATATTACTGATCCCGCTTCCAAGCGGTGACCAGGAAGTCCCATTCCATTTTGCGATATGATTTGCGTTTTGTCCTCCTGCCGAAGTAAAAAATCCGCCGGCAATCAGATCGCTGCCGTAATGTCCAAGTGTCATTACCTGCCCCTGAGATCCGCCCATTCCTCCGCCCATTGGAAACCATCCGCCGGAGCCACGGTAAGCGATATAATTTACCATTACTTCATCAGCATAAACAAAATATCCGCCGGCAATTAGTTTTCCATTATAAACAGTCAGCGCCGCTACTATGCTTCCAACGCCGCCAAGTTCATCGTCCCATTCTGTTCCGTTCCATTTCGCAATAAAGTTAACTTCGACTCCACCGGCTGATGTGAATCTACCTCCTGCGACAAGCTGACCATTGTAAACCGTCAAAGCGTCCACTTCAGCATTTGTTCCCGATCCAAGCGGTGACCAGGAGATGCCGTTCCACTTTGCAATATAGTTTGCCGGTACGCCGCCGGCGCTTGTAAACTCACCTCCGGCAATGAGTTCGCCGTTATATACAGTTAGCGCATGCACCCAGTGATTCATTCCGTATGACAATCCCGACCAGTCCTGGGAATAAGATTTCTGAGAGAATATTAAAAGAAGTAAAGTGATAAGAGAGAAGGTTTTTTTGATCCCGGAAAAACATTTAAATTTTACCATTAGTATAACCTGACCTTTCATTAAGATGTGTTTGAACTGAATGGGTAATGTTAAATTATTTTAAATTAAAATTGTATGATTTGGATCATTATTTGAAAATTTAAATTTTACAGATTTTCATTTGAGGTAAACCACGTAAAAAAAAACCGCAGACCGAAGCCTGCGGTTTTTAAACGTGTAACTTATTATTTTTTAATTCTTAAATCGTCATTTCTAATTGCTTAAGGAGCTACTTTCATCACAGTATTGAAAGCATTATTATCAGCGATAGTATAGTCAGAAAGATCAGCTAATCCGTCGCCGTTTGCATCTGCAGGAATATATCCCGTGGCAAAATTATTTACATCATTGTCAATCTGAGCTAAGTCACTAAGGTCTATAATATCATCCTGATTAACATCACCGCTGTACATTCCAAATACTACAGGTGAATTATCGACCTGGGTCATATTGCTGCCGAAAGCCTGCGTAGCGAGATTAGTGAAATCGTAATTCATTATAGTTGCTTCTACATAAGGCTCTCCTCCTGATTTGCTCCAGGTCTCGATTGAATTTCTGTGTTCTGCAACAATATAATAAGTACCGCTCGGCTGTGAAAATGTAAATATTCCGGTAAAGCTTACAGAATCAACAACAGATACGGATGTATCGAGCACATTATAAGGTGAGATAGTAGAATGCAGATATACTCTAACTGTATCCTTCATATTGAGTTTCCCGGACAAATTATAAAATCCTTCCGGTAATACTTTTACATTAATGGTAGTAACTGCTAGACCATTGCATGTCAAAGGAACCGGCTGGAATCCGGGAACACCGGGATTGTCATCCGTTCCGTTAGTTAAAAATGGAGCGAATGTTACCACACCAGAAATAGCAGATGCAATATTCGGTGATTCTGTTGTACCAAACCAGTTACATGTGGCATTCTGTGAAACGCCTGTTTGATTGAACAATGCATAGGTGTTTCCGCTGAGGTCGTTATCGTTGGCAACTCCGTTCAGCGTCGCGCCTGCATCTTTATAGAAATAAATAGCTGCGTCCCAGCCGCTGACTTTGTTTTCAGTGGCAGTTGCATTCAAAGTTTCGGTTCCGATTGCATCCATTTCTATACCGACACCGTTGGTTCCGTCACTTGTAAGAGTGTTTCTGTAAATCATTGTATTGATCGGCATATTATCTCCACGATTGCCGCTTCTGTTTGCAGTGCCTGCATCAAAAGGTTCCGCAGCTACTCTTGGTGTTCCGCCCGGATCAGCGTCAATTCCCCAGTATGAAACAGTTCCTGTATTTACTGCTGTAGCGTTTAAAGTATTTTCACTTATCAAGCCGCCGACGTCAATATAATAGATTCCCATCTGGCATGCTGTTAGCAAATTACCTGAAGTAGTGTCAGGACCTGCAGACTGATACAGAAGAATTCCTGTTGAAACTGCAGTAGAAGGTGTGTAAGAAAGATTACTGATTGTATTACCTCTGATAGAACCTGAAGCGCCTGTGCTGAGCTGGAATCCGTTCTGAGCTATGAAATTGACCGGACCTGAACCTGTAACTGTATTACTGTCTGCTTTGATGCGAAGATCAGCACCTGCAAACACAGTTGCATTTTTCTGGAAATCATAAATTGAATTTCCTTTTACATTCAGAGTTCTCAGATTTCCGTTGTCCGCCAAAGCATATAATCCAACTCCTGCCTGGGCTCCGTTCATTGGTGTATTTCTGATCGCTTTAATTTCACAATCATTCACTTCTCCTCCTGCATTGCGGTATGCAATACCGATGAATCTGTTGTTGGCATTTCCTTTTCCTGCGCCGTCAACAGAAATATCATTTATAAATACATCAGACGCATCGTGAACATATATAACAGGTTTGTTTACATTGACACCTGTCATGAAAGATAATGTTAACACATTCGGTGAAATTATATTTGTTACTGTAGTTCCCTGACCTTTGATATTAAGTGATTTATTAATTTCAATCTGCTCCGTGAAATTTCCCGGACCGACATTCACGATAAATCCGGGTAAAGCTGCATTGACGCCTCTTTGAACAGAAGGAACTGTTGTCACCGGTGATACAAAACTGTTCACGGTTACAAAATCATGGTTTGCTTTCACAAGTACAAATCCTAAACCGCCGTCATCAATGCCATGTTGTATTCTGTCCTCAAGTGAGAAGAGGTTAGTTAGTGACATCGAAGCCGGTGATTCCAATCCTGCTCCCTCATCATATTGATTATTAGTTGCGTCAACATTTACATTAACTTTTTTCTTGGTTGAAACATATGTTGCTAACCAGACAGGATCTCCTGCTGTTGATAATGTTTCGTTATTAAGACTGATCTTTTTATGAACATTGTTTTTGAAAAGATTCTCGTCTCCTAATGTACCGACTGTAACTGTACCTATCGAAGACAAGCTGTCTGAATTTGCAAGTTCAACTGAGATTCCTGTCTGACCTAATGCGCTGTTTCCGTTGAATGTATTGTTAGTAATTACAGCGTTGCTTGTAAATGCAGGCTGCGGCGCAAGAGTTCTTTGTTTAGTATCAATGCGGATGGATCTGAAATTTACTGCTGAGAGATCAGGTATAAAAGTGTTATTATCTATTGTAACATTACCTGATCTTCCCGAGAAAATTCCAAAGTTAACATAATTCTGAATTGAATTTCCTGAGACCATTAAGCTGGCGCCCGGCAATGTAATATTCTTCAGTTCGATCATTGCAAAGTCCGTTCCGCCTCCATATGCATTTGACGGTTCACAAATATTGTTGATAAATGAATGCGCGCCGTTACCAAGATAATTTATTTCAGCGTTTCCTTTCAGATCATTACTTTCAATGTTTAACAGTCCGCCCTGTATGTCACCTGACTGGAATGAATAGAATCCGTTTATCTCATTGTTTGTCCAGTCACCGTAACAATTCAATGTCCTGACTCCCCTTCCGAGCGGTGAATTTCCGGTGTGTTTTATTTCGTTGCTGTCGATATTCAGCTGATCGTAATTTGGTCCTCCTGCATTACCTGCCTGTATTCCGAAACTATTGAATATCGGTACACCTGTATTGGCAGTTCCTTCGATCTCATTATTTTTAATAGTAAGATTGTTAAAGCTACCTGAAGTTGCAGCTTTGATTCCGGAGGTTACCGCTATCTGATTAAAGCGGATCACGAAATTGTTAATAGTAACATTTGGAACTGTTACTGAAAATGTCTGGCCGACCGATCCTTCAACAACCGGCTTGGAAGAAGGGTTCGAAATGTTACCAAACAAAGTTAATTCTTTACTGACTATTACATTCTCACTGTAGTAACCTGTATCAACATCAATGGTATGTGTATTAAGTGTTTGAGCATCATTTATAGCTGCCTGAATAGAACAAAATACTTCATTCGTATTTGTGTTCGTCACTACTCCCGCAGTTAATCCCGAACCTACGTCTCTTGTATCAGTTACATTTGTAAGAGTATTTCCGAAAATATTTACACCGCAGGTTATCGGAGAGTTTCCTCTTCCGAAATATGTATCTGCTATGTCATTCTGATTTCCGTCGCCGGGATAAGGAAGATGTCCCGCCTGACGCTGAATACCTATATCACATCCGCTCACCGTGTTACCGCTGACTGTGTGGCTTGTTCCTTCTATTACTATTCCGAAGCCTTCGCTTGTGCTTGGCTGCATGTATCCGGCTACTGTATTATTCTGTACTACTGTTCCGTTCGGTACATCCACATTTCCTGCGAGCACTCCTCTTCTGAACACTGCTATGCCTGCGATGTCTCTTGTATCAACTATTGGTAATGTTCTTGATACATTGTTATTTTCTATCACAACTCTGCCTGCGCCTGTGGGCAGACCGGAGCCGTTCGGATTTTTGATCTCTATTCCAAACCGTCCGTTATTAAGAAGCGTGTTATTGCTCACGACATTCTCGCCCGGTCCCTGAAGTCCCACAAGACCGATACCGTTATCAAAGTTATCGTATATGTTATTGTTTGAGATCGTAACTCCTGATGCCGTACCGTCCTGAAGCTCAACGCCGCAGCAGTTGTTATTGAATACTATGCAGTTGGTTATTGTAATGTTTTCTTTCAGACCGTTCCAGATAACTATACCTCTTGCGTTTGATGTATGGCCTGATGATGTTACCGAGTCCAGAAGCACCGTGTTGACAGGACCGTTTGCATAGAATCCGCTGCCGCCTACATTGTTCTGTAACACTACATTGTTTACAGTCAGGTAATTGTTGCCGCCTATTCCGTATATGCCTGCATCAGTGTTGCCGTTTGAGCCTGCAAAGTTCTGAACCGTAAGTTTTTCGATCGTCACATTTGTTATGCCGTTATTGACAGCTATTCCTCTGCCCATTCCAAGACCTGTGCCGTCAACTATGCAGTTTGTTTTGTCAACTCCGTATAGTGTCAGGGATTTATCTATTGTAACTCTTTCATTATAGGTAAACTCCGCACATTCGATCACATCGTTCGGATTTGCTGCCGCTACAGAACTCTGTATCGTCTGATAGTATGTATTCTGTGTAATGTTGTGAACCGGTAAGAAGTAAAGCAGATTACCGAGACACATATTATCGACCTTATGGAAGAGAGCTGTTTCAAGAGCTGATCTTTGAGCAAAGTTCATCGCTGAAGGAAGCTGAAGACCTGAACCTACATCAAATCTGTTATCTTCAATATCCAGATTTACCGACCAGCAGCCCATTGTTGTAATTGCGGCCGGACCTGCGCCGATCATTGAAGTATATGCAGGGAAGGCTGATGTATTGCTTGCTCCCGTCTGATTGTCAAGATATATGAAGTTTGAAAATCCGCTGTTGAATGTATTTTCATTTCCTGTGTTTCCTATAGTATAACTTCCGATCACTGCATTATCGTTATCATGATTATGAAAACTCAATGCCGTTCCGCCGTTTGCGCCTGAGTAATTAAATGTATTGTTGGTCAGCACGGCTGAATTTGAGACCTGTATGATTGCGTTTGAGTTAGTGCTTATTGATTTTGTGTTGATCGCAATGTGATGGAATGTTGTCGAGTCCGATGCCGGGGTAAATGTATTATTATCAATCGTTAAGCTGTTATAATTCTCCACGCTTGCTCCCCACATGTGACCTGTAAACGTATTGCCGCTCACCATCGTTGTTTTAAAATTGTAATTATTCTTCAGTCTTAAAACAGCCGTATTAGCCGCTGCCACGTTTGCAAAGCTTCCCTCAAATGTATTTCCTGAAACGGTCAGTATGCCTGCGCCTGCATTCATATCTGAAAATTCCACGCCGCCGCCGTTTAACTGATTATTGGTAACGTCAACATTGCCGTTGTTTCCGAATCTTACTAACACGTCATGGTTGATCGACTGGAATATATTGTTGGTAAACAATCCGCCGCCTTCATCCACTGAAACCGCTGCCCTGAAATATCTGGGTACGCCGAAGCCGTCATCCACTACTCCCGATACTGTGCTGCCCTGTACGGTAATATTATCTACACCGCCTGCTGCAATACGGTAGTTTATCCCTCCGCCGTAATTAATACTGATCGCGTTGCGGTTTGAGTATGATCCGAATGTTCCGGCTGCGCTTGAACCGTATGCCTCAACTGAATCGTTTGTGATCGTAATGTTGTCTATGTTCGTGCCGCTTGCTATCACTGCGCTGTTCAGCTTTGTCATATCCACGCGCATTCTCATATTCTCGATCGTAACATTCTGTACTGAAACATCCATCAGTGTCGGTTTGCCCGATACCGTTCCGGTGAAGTCCATTACCGGCTTGACTGCCCCTACTCCTTTTATTACAACGCCCTTGTTTACTATCACCTGTTCGTTGTATGTTCCGGGTGATACTTCTATTGTATGACCGCTTAATGTCTGAGCGTCATTTACTGCTGTCTGTATGGAACAGAATGACTCGGTGCTGTTTATATTTGTTACTAAACCTGCGCTGATATTATTACCGACATCTCTTGTATCGATTGTATTGGTAAGTGTATTTCCTGATAAGGTCACCATGCACGTTGCAGGTGAGTTTCCTCTTCCGAAATATGTATCTGCTATGTCATTCTGATTTCCGTCGCCGGGATAAGGAAGATGTCCCGCCTGACGCTGAATTCCTATATCACATCCGCTGACTGTGTTACCGGTGACTGTATGGCTTGTTCCTTCTATTACTATTCCGAAGCCTTCGCTTGTACTTGGCTGTACATATCCGGCAACTGTATTATTCTGTACTACTGTTCCGTTCGGTACATCCACATTTCCTGCAAGCACTCCTCTTCTGAATACAGCTATTCCCGCGATGTCTCTTACATCAACTATTGGTAATGTTCTTGATACATTGTTATTTTCTATCACAACTCTGCCTGCGCCTGTGGGCAGACCTGAGCCGTTCGGATTTTTTATCTCTATTCCGAAACGTCCGTTATTAAGAAGCGTGTTATTGCTCACGACATTCTCACCCGGTCCCTGAAGTCCCACAAGACCGATGCCGTTATCAAAGTTGTCGTATATGTTATTGTTTGAGATCGTAACGCCTGATGCCGTACCGTCCTGAAGCTCCACGCCGCAGCAGTTGTTATTGAATACTATACAGTTGGTTATTGTAATGTTTTCTTTCAGACCGTTCCAGATAACTATACCTCTTGCATTTGATGTATGGCCTGATGATGTTACCGAATCAAGAAGCACTGTGTTCACCGGACCGTTTGCATAAAATCCGCTGCCGCCTACATTGTTCTGTAACACTACATTGTTTACCGTCAGATTATTGTTGCCGCCTATTCCGTATATGCCTGCATCCGTGTTGCCGTTTGATCCTGCAAAGTTCTGCACCGTAAGATTTTCTATCGTCACATTTGTTATGTTGTTATTGATCGCTATTCCTCTGCCTGTGCCGGCAAGACCTGTGCCGGATATTATACAGGTAGTTTTGTCTACTCCGTAAAGTGTAAGTGATTTTGTAATTACTACTCTTTCATTATAAGTACCTGCGCTTAATTCAATTACATCACCGGGATTTGCAGCTGTTATAGCCGGCGCTATTGTAGCGTAAGTTAAACTTTGTGTAATATTTGTAACAGGACCGACTCCGGTACAAGACCCCGGTACTATCTGAAATCCTGCCGATCCAGGATCGTTATCAGTTCCGTTTACCACATACGGAATGAAATTCAGATTACTTCCGTGCAGAGCTACGACTGCTGCAGGTACTGCTGTACCGTACCAGTTACAGCTTACAGTAATGCTTCCGGAAGTTTTATTTAAAATCGCTTTATTTGAATACCCGTTTCCGAAATGGTTTTCCTCAACTGTAACACCTGTCGGGGAATTATTTACTTTATCAAACTCACCAAACCTCAGACCGTTTACAGGTCCGCTGATAAAATTATTCTCAATGACAACACCGGTAAGTGTGGCAGGATCCGAGTTATAAGACGGAGAGTCGTCTCTTGCTTTTACAGTTATTGCAGCCGGATTATCAATATTTCCGGCAGTACCTGTTAACCCGCAATTTGTGATTGTACAGTTACGGATCGTTATACCCGAGTAAGAGTCATATTTAAGGTTTATATCAATTCCGTTATTAAAACCATAAGCGGGATCATTACCGCTGTTATTCATATATACATTTTCTATCAAAGCGTTTCTGAGTTTTTCAAAATACATTCCTTTTTTAAGATTATTGCTGAAGTCGGAATTTCTGATCGTAATTGTATCGAATGTATTTGCAACAGGCGTAGCAGCTCCGACAAAAATTCCAAATCCGTTATTAACACCGACTCCGTTTGTCATCACTTCACAACTGTCTATCATTACATTTGTGATGACATCAGCAGTGCCTACTCTCCAGCCGCCGATTATGTTATTATTAAGTTTACACTTTAATAAAGTAAGTGCCCTTGTGCCGTTAGTACTGATAAGCCCGTAACTGCAGTTAGCAATGCTTTCTACGTTATAAAAAGTTGTATTATCCGTAGATGTCCTGAGCCCGTAATTAAAATCAGTAACCGTAAGATCCCTAACACTTACGCTTGAAGAGGAAACTGTTATCCCGTCGCCTGTACATGAAATGGACGGAGTTAATATAGTCGAACCGGTTCCGTTACCTGTCAGTGTAATTGATTTATTTACGGTTACGTTTTCGTTAAATGTACCCGGTCCTATATTTACTGTGTCTCCTATAACTGCAATACCTATAGTATTCTGAATAGAAGCGACTGAAGTATTAGGAGTGTAAAAACTATTTACCGTTACATAGTCATTGTTTGCTTTTACAGATACAAATCCAAGACTATTCCAGTCGATTTTGTGATCAATTTTATCTTCAACTGAAAATAATTGTGTGTTATTCAATCCCGTTCCGTTTGCTCCGCCAAACATAACATTCTGAGCATTGATATTTGCAGCAGGAACATTTGTTCCGTTGGTGATCAGGCGGATATATTTAGAAAGCGTTGTATTAAAATCTACAGGCGCAGCACCGTTAAAATTAACTGTTGCGTCACCTCCTTCTAAAAGTAATCCTATTCCAGATCCGTTTACAAAGTTTGTTGCATTATTAACACTGAGAGATACAGTCGCGCTGTTTGTATTTAATACATTATCTCTGACCCATATCGATGTATCGCAATTTGTAATTGTGACACCGGTCATTGCATACTGACTTGAAGCAGCATCAGAGCTATACCCGTCATAATTATTTGCAAAAACTCCGACGTTACAGTTTGCAACTATGCCGCCGGTAATAGTTATTGTACTTGAAGTAGGACAATTCCAGAGATCATATCCTTCGCTTGCACCGGTAATATTATTATTATTTAAATTTACAACTACAGCGGTTTGAACTGAACTTATTTCTATACCAATATTTCTCAGTGACCCGCTGACAGTGGTTATCTCATTGTTTTCAATTGTATAAGTAGTTGCATTTGAATAGGTGAGGTTATGCCAGATTCCCAGCCTGGAAGATTCAATCTCATTATTATCTATTGAATGATTTGCACCAAGATCAGGCTGAAAGAAATTTCCTGTCTGGACACCGATACGAACCCGTGTCATTACATTATTTGTAACTCTTGTATAACAATTATCATACAGCAAAACACCGATACCAAAGTCCGCATCTACATTAATATTATCAAAAAGATTATCTGATATTAAATTATCATAGGTCGAAGCCATCCCGTTAAAATAATTGTCAAAATCTATAGCGGCATAATTAATGTTCTTTAAAATGTTGTTTGTTACTTTTGTATTTGACAATCCGTCATAAGCGCCTATCGCTTCCGCAGCGTCTATGTTAGCGCCGTTAATGTTAACAGAGCTGGTTAATAAAGTATTATCTCCGTCAAAAGTAATTCCGTCAATGATCGATCCGCTGCCGCCCGGAGTAATATAAAAAAATGTTACGGCTCCCGGCAGATATACATCCGGTTGTGAAGTAGCCGGCTGTATTATAGTTTCAGCTACTCTGATTCCTGTATTCGGATTAATACCGTAATTTGCGCCTCTGATCTGGAGAAACTTATTCAGAGTAATATCTTCACGGTATATCCCCGCATCTATTGTTATGATGTCACCGTTATTTGCTGCATTAATTGCAGCCTGAATTGTAGAATAATTTGCAGGAACATTTATAATGATCTGCGGCGCGTCCGGTGATGGGGCATTGCTGATCTTCGTTTGATTGGATTTTACTCTCTCTTCATCCACAGCCCTTTTAATTGGCTCACGCAAGTCCTGCTGAGCTTTTAGATCTGCTGAATTTAAAAAAATGGTAAAAATTGCAGTCAGTAAAAACAAATAGTAATGTTTTTTCATTGGGATTTTTTTTATTATTTTGAAAAAAATTTTGAAGTCTGTAGTGACTGAATAAAAGAAATTTTAAGAATTAAGCGTAGTTATCCCTGCCGGATAATTTATAAAAATTTTCCGGTACTGGAATATACAGTAAATGATCAGGTTAGATTAAGGCTGATAACTTATTAGAGTTCTTCCTAATATAATTTTATAAAAATTAGAAAGAATAGAAGAAAGTTTATCTGCTTTAGTCCTTTAATTGGTTTTCATTATTCAGTGTCAATAGAATAAAGAACAATATATTAATTTTAATTTAACTATTAATAGAATGTTTGATATGAAGACTTTAGGAATTTGTGTGAATCACAGAAATTGGAGAAAATAAGTCTTCACTAAAATATTTGTAAAGACTATGGAGTGTACCGAACTATCATATTGTTTCCCTCATATTTAAGGTGGAAAATTATATAAATAACGAATTTTAAACAGACCGGATTTTAATCAGATCAATAGTATATAAATTTCCCCGGATCTATATACTTTTTTAAAAGTGTTTTTCTAACATAAGTTTTCAAAAATTAAATTCCAAATCATTTTTTTTTCCACAAGCCGAAAAGTTATGAAAGTTAATTAGAAACTATTTTAAATTTCAATTTACATTTTGTTATTATTTTAGATAAATAGATAATTGTATCACCGCCTTTCCATAATAAAATGCAGCCGCAGGCTAAAGCCTGCAGCTATTTTTTTTAATTTCAAATTTCGATAAATTCTTTTAATTTAAAAATAAATTAATGAGGAGTTCAAGACTGGTAAACATTCTCAAAACATTTTCAAGGAAGAGCTGAAGGAATTTGAAAAGTTTACTGAATCTCCATACTTTTCAAGAGGAAGAAATCTTACACCATTCCTTAATGTCATTAAAACATTCCATACTGAATTTAATCCGGATGAATACTCGAGCGAAAATATTCAAGTAAAACTCTTTCCCGGAAAAGAGATTAACAAACAATATAATAATCTTATAAAAACACTTTCACATGAACTGATAATATTATGCGAAGAATTTTTAATACAAACAAGTTTGCGGAATGATGCCGGCTCACGAAATTATTACCTGCTTGATACACTTCGCAGGAAAAAACTTTACTCTGAATTTGAAAAAAAATATCAGGATGCAGTTAATTAAAACCATAAATCTAAAATCAAAATCTAAAAATAAAAATCTAAAATGAATATGTACCTAATTTATGCTGCGCTTACAGTATTAGGATTTTTACCATTTGCAATTATTTTATATAAAATCAACAGGTTTAACCGAATGAAAAAAAACGGAGTAAGTACTACAGGTATAGTATTGGATGTTCCATTCGGATCTTTAAGACGTTTAAACAGAGTGACAATAAATTATACAGTCAAAGAAACCGGTATCTTAATTACAAAAGAAATTGTAGTAGCAGGGTTGCCTTACCGGATAGGAGATAAGCTTCCAATGTATTATGACAGACTAGACCCGCATAAGATGCTGATTGACGCCGGAAAGGGTTTTACTTTTATGCTGGTGTTTACCTTTTTAATTGCAGTTTTTATTATTGCTGCCTGTTTTATGATTCAGACAGGTATAGAATCAGGCGAACTTTAGATCAATATAATGAACACAATTCTCTCATACGATATTTATTTAAAATACTTCGTTACTTCCCTGATTCTTTCCGACTTTGAATTCGGATAGTAATTCGATATTTCTTAGATAAAACCGCAGGCTGAACCTGCGGCTGCTTCTATTCCAATTTAATTTTCAAAATACGAATTTCAAATACTTAATTTTAATTATTTAGTCTTTTCTATTATATTCATTGCTCTTTATTTGACATTTGTAATTTGACATTTGTAATTCAAAACTTCTCTTAAGGTGTTATCTTACTCACAAAATTAAACGAATTATTATCCGCATACACAGCGTCAGCAACGTCAATTATCCCGTCGCCGTTCACATCTGTCGGCAGATAATATCCCGATGCAAAAATGAATGCATCGTTGTCGATCAGACTTCCGTCGGTTAAGTCAATCGTCCCGTCCTGGTTTACATCACCGCTGTAAAGACACCATGCTGATCCTTTGAGTATGACATTGTTACCAAAAGAATTAGCATCTGAGCCGACAAAACTATATGAAACCCATGAACTTCCGTTTGACAGACTTAACGCTCCTGCGCTCCAGGTCTCAATAGCATTTCTGTACTTAACAACAATATAATAATCCCCGTCAGGCGCGTTATTAAATACTACAGCATTATTAAGTGTGCAATTATAGGAAAACAAATTGACTGAATCTATTATATTGTATGGAGAAATATCACTGTGTAAATAGAAGGAAACATAATCATCTATTACATGATTATTAGTTCCTGTGTCAAACAATCCTTCTATTGCAACTGAAATATTAACTCTGATCGCATTACTTCCGCCTGTACCATAAAGTGAATAATAACTTCCCCACATAGTCAATACGCTATCATTGCTTACATTTCTGAAAGCAGGTTTCGGATGAAGAAATGAAAAAGCGTAACTGTCATTGAGATTAAAAACATAATTGTAAATTGAATTATTTCTGATTTCTGCAGATGCGATAGTAGCTATACAGTTATTGTTGTTATTAAATGCAATATTAAAACTGCCGGCGGTTCTCCTTTTTCCGATAATATCACCGTTCAGAGAATTAAAATTTCCTGAATAATCAACATTTGCTACAGCCCAGTTTGCAGCATCGCTTGTCGAAAAGATCCATTGATCATAATCCCCTATATTAAAGTAATTATCAGAATATGTAATCATAATATTGGAATTATTGAGTCCTCCGTTTGACGCAACTCTTGCATTTTCAATTTCATCCCCTGCATAAAGACTGCCAAGAGTTACAGCGAAATTAGGATAAACATTATTATTTGCATTTGCTTTATAAATGTAAACTCCGTCTCCGAATCCGGGGTAAGCGCTGAGCACAAATATCAGCGAATCATTTAAATTGTTGAAATAAGCAACATCTGTCTGAGTTTTGAAATCGTTTGATAAACTTGCTGTAGGTGTGTACATACTCAAAGGAAAATATGTAACAACAGGATTCAGTGTATATGGATCATAAATTCTAAATAATTTTGACATAAGGAAATGATTGGCACCAACAATTGAGTCTTGCATAAATGCAACATGTACATATGCCTGTGTCGGGTAAGTTGAATTATCTGATGTAATTCTCGGTCTGAAATAATCGCTTGTAACTGAGTAACCGGGAATTGACAGAATAGCTTCGTTGAAATTACCTGTGTTATCAAATGTCAGAAGTGAAATATTTTTTTCTCCTGTATAACCGCCAGCTGTATATCCGACAGTAACATACAGATATTTTGTTCCGGAAGAACTTTCTATAATTTCCATATCAAGCTGATCACGGTTTACTTTTACTGCTGTGTTTGCTTCAATCGAAGTAACCAGACTGAATGTCTGACCGTCGTCTGCAGAACTGAATAATAACAGAGAATCTCCTGAAGAAGTAATGCCTGTATCAGCCTGCGCAACACCGATTATCAGCCAGATCTTACCTGCAGTCGGTCCGGTTTGTTCTACCTGCACAGCTGACGCGACAAGATAATTTCCGCTAAAAATATCTGATCTTGTTACATTATCCGTATTTCTGTTTCTGACTTTTCTGAAATTTGAATTTCTTTTATTTAAATCAGAATTAACTGAAACAGAGTTTTTACTATACTCGTCTGACTTATTTCTTAATTCTTCTATTTTACCTGAGGAATTCATATCGCCTGATCTTCTTAACTGATTTATCTGTTCATTTATTTCAATAGATTCAGCAGACAATTCTGTTTCAGCTGTATTTGTCAGATTTCCTGAATTATTTTTTATAACTGCTTTTCCGCCTGCCGGAGGCAATGTTTTTTTACTTTGCGAATAAGAATTCACAGAAAGCAAAACAAAGAAAATTAATAACGTGAGTTTCATTGAAAGATCCTTCCCTGAATTTAAGTTTAGATTTAAGTTTTTTGTAAACTGCATTTTTAAAATTTTATTTAATTTATAAAAGTAATAATAACCCGGCATACCGGCATGCCTTTAAGGAAAGCAGTCTGCCGACTGACTTTCCGGGTTATTATTTTAATGAACTGTACAAAATTATATCTTTAATTCCGGTCAGACAAAAATATTTCACAGTTGTTTTCATCCTGAAAAGCTTCTTTGGGTTGACTTATTTAAGTTGATTTTAAGTAATAACCTGCGAATATTGTCAGCAATCAACGTTTCTGACAAGATTTGCAAATTAAAGTTTTCATCTGATTTTTTAATTAAATCAACTAAATTCATCTTAAAAATAAATGTTAAACACTTCTGCCGTTTCTGTTTTTAAAACATTCAGCAAAGAAGAGATAAAAAAATTCGAAGATTTTCTGCTTTCTCCTTATTTCAACAAAAAATCCGTCCTTGTAAATTTATTTAAGATCATAAAAAGACATGAACCGGAATATATATCTGAACTTCTTGACAGAAAAAAGATTTGGAGCAAATTATACAAAAACAAAGAGTTTAATTACGGCGTAATGAAAAATTTAATTTATGACCTTGGAAAAGCTGCAGATAAATTCATCGAACTTCAGAATTTTGAAAGAGATAAAAAATTATCGGCAATTACACTGATGCAGGAACAAAAAATCAGAAATCTTAACAATGCCTTTGAAAAATCGCTGAAAACTTTTAAAAATGACCTGTCAGAAAAGAAGCAGGATTTTGAGTTTTTTTATTATAATTACAGAGCCTTGAAATTAGAAAGAGAATTTACTTCCAATCTAGGTCTTGCCAAAGCTGAAAGCAGAATTAATGAAGAAAATGAAATTGAATTCTTATCATTATTTTATCTCCTTGAATGTGCAGATTTGTATAATTGTTTTTTTATTAACGGAGCTTATGTGAAGAAGGATTTAAAGAATAACAATCTGGATCTGTTTATAAATTTTGTGGAGAAATTTCAACATAACTATAAAGAGATTTCCGATTGCTCTCTATTGAATTTAAAGATCATGTTAAACAAAAACGATAAAGATCTTTTCCTAGAGCTGAAAAAAATATTCACAGATAATTCATACAAATTCAGCAGTTCATTCAGCGGCGATCTTGGATTATCTTTATCGGAATACTGCAGCAGATATATAATGAATGGAAAAACAGAATTTATTAATGAACAGTTTGATATTTGTCTTTTTATTTTTGAAAACGGATTATTGATGGATGATAAAAAAGAATTTATGAGTCCCCATATATTTACAAGTCTGGTAAGTACCGCCTGTAGTTTGAAAAAATTTGATTGGGTAAAACTGTTTATAGAAAACAATATTGGGAAAATACACCCTGAATTCAGAGACAAGTATTATAATTTTGCAAATTTAACATTGAACTTTAAGATGAATAACTTCAGTGAAGCTCATTTTTATGTATCAAAAATGGATATTAATAGTCCGATGGATTATGTTTCAGTAAAAAGATTTCAATTGATGATATATTATGAATCCGGTTATACAGACGAACTTTATTCACTTATAGAGGCAGTCAGAAATTTTATTTCCAAGAACAAAAAAATAACTAAAAGTCTCAGATTACAGGCCGGAAACTTTATTAATTACACAAAAAGATTGAGTAACATGAAATTCAGCAATTCTTTTAAGAAAATTGATTTGTTAAAACTAAAAGATGAAATTCTTGAACTTGAAGTTATAAATAAAAACTGGCTTATCGAAAAAGCTGAAGAATTAAAATAGTTTTGGATCTTTGACTTTAATCCTTTTTATTATATCCGTCAAACATTAATCGTATTTATAAACCCAAAAAAGCCGGAAGATCTCTCCACCGGCTTTTATATCAATCAAAAATTAATTGTTATGAATCAATTAGCAAAGTCTTTTTCACAGATCATAAATCGTTTCACATTTCAAGTATCCCGTCAGGGAGTAATCACTCTCACCCCCGGAAATACAATAATTTAAACAATATTCAAATCTGATCCGTCTTCAAGATCATCACCAGTATTATCAGAAAATTCATAATTGCTCCTCCCTTTCTTTATTTGAAATTTGTAATTCGTAATTGCTCTTAACCGCTCTTTTTTTGACAATTGAAATTTGTAATTCGTAACTGATCTTTTAAGGTGTTATTTTAGTTACAAAATTAAACGAATTATTTTCCGCAAACGCAGCATCAGCCAGATCTATAATTCCGTCGCCGTTCACATCAGTAGGCTGATATCCCGTTGCAAAATTGAATGCGTCATTATCTATCAGGCTTCCGTCTGCCAGATCTACAGTCCCGTCCTGATTCACATCACCGCTGTAAATTCCGAATTTTACCGGAGAACTGTTTAGCTGTATCTGATTATTTCCGTAAGCCTGCGAAGCTGAAGTTGTAAAATCATATGAGGCAGAATCACCGGAAAACGGAACCGGATTTGATGTCCATGTCTCGATTGAATTTCTGTGTTTGAAAATTCTGTATCCGTTATTACTTTTATTAAAATAAAAAGTAGCGTTACCGTTTGAATCAAGAACTGCTTTTGAAGAATCGAAAACAGTATACGGAGGCAATGGAACTCTGAAATAAATGCTTGCTGTATCACTTATCATTTTATTCGAAGTCGAATCATAAAACCCCTGTATCAGAGCAGTAACATTGAGAGTTTTATACGATAGTAAATTTATTCCCCAGCCGTGAACATATCCAATATCTCCGCCTGCCTGATCAACGCATTTTAATTTCCACCATCCGTTTCTGCTCTGACCGTTGAATGCCGAAAGAGGCTGGTCCGGTTTTATGGAAGGACTAAAGGAAGGAGATATTCCGAGTACCGGCATTAATGTAAATCCGGATGAGGCGGATGAATCCGCAGCGTCAGAAAAAATTGTCATTATGTCATTTGAATTTCCGCCTCTGATATTTAACAAATTTATTGTTGTACCCGAAGGAGATGTGAGAGTAATTTTCAGATCCTGTGTATATGTATGTGACATCATTAAGTAAACTTTCAGGTCGCTTACATTTCCAATTCCGGTTATGTAAATTGAATCTGTAATTCCTACAGAGCTTGCATCAGGTACAAAAAATCTTCTGTTACTTGAAGTAAAAGATGAAGTGTAAAATCCGGGATCCGCATCTGACATCATCGGAGAGCTCAACCGCGCTGTATTTGCATGAGCTGAAGTAAGCGAAGCAGATCCGACAAATTTTAAGCCGTAGTTATAGTTTGTTGAACCTATTTTAAAACCGCTGTGAAGTTTGTCGAAATCAAAAATTATTAAGCTGTCATTAAGTGATGCCGGATAAGGCGGATGCTTATGCATAAATTCTTTGATCTGCTGTTTGTTTCTCTCTGTTCGCCATAATCGTGCCTCGTCTAATTGTCCTCTGTATCTGCTTCCTGAAAAGCTTGTTGCGCCTATTCCCCCAAAATACAAACTATCGCTGCCATTAAAATCAATGAGCGGGTTTCCTGCAAATACAGAGCCGGCAACTGAGTCTCCGTTTACATACAAAACTGCTTTACCTGTAGAAGAATTATACGTTCCTGCTAAATGTGTCCATTGCGCATTTGTCACCAAAGGGAGGGATTGTATGTAATAATTTCCGTTGTTTATTGCAAAAGTAACATGACCTGAATTATAGATAAACAGGGAATAACTGTATCTGGTACTTCCTCCGCTTTTATTAAAAATATTCTGAACAAACGGATTTGAATTTGTTGTATCTCTCTTTATCCAGCATTCCATGGTAATTGAAGTAGTTGGATTGATTACATCTCCGATATTATAATGACTGCAATAATCAGTTGAGCCGTTAAACACGACATTATTATTATAGTCAAGATGATTTACAGCTTTGCCGGAATAATTTATGTAGGTTAAATTTCTTACGTATCCGTTGTTCTGAGTAGGACCGCTGTTGTCTTCAGCGGAATTATCAAACTGATAGCTTGCCGAAAGAAAACTGTAACTGCCGCTTAACTGGTACATACTCAAAGGGATAAACATATTATTAAATATTTCCGCAGCAGTCCGAGCGCTTTTCCAGATCCTGACATTATCTATACTTCCGGTGAAAAAATATGCTCTCGATCCGCTTTGCCTGTCACACCCGATATACAGTGAATCGAAATTCGATCCCACTGACCCTGTGATGCCTGTTCTGGATGTATCCAGCGCTCCGTTGATATACAGTCGGGTGTTCGTACCGTCGTAAGTTCCGGCAATATGATTCCATTGATTTAATTTCACAGTTCCGGAAACTCTGCTTCGTAAGAATCCGCCTGCCTGATTCCTGGGAAAAAATATAAACCGTCCCGTATTTTCAATTCCGAAATAGTAACTTGTAACATAATTTTTCCCGATTATACATGCTGATCCTGAGGGCAGCGCTGTCGGATAGATCCACGCTTCGACAGTAACGGCTGTAGTTGGATGCAGTTCACTATGCCATGGAACTGCAACATAGCTGTTGCTTCCGTTAAAGCTGACTGCGTAATTATTATTGTACTGAGCCTTGCTTAAACCGGGAATAAAGGATATATAATTCAGAGTCAGCAGAAATAAAATGGATGAGTTCTTCAAAATAGTTAATAGTTAATAGTTAATAGTTAATAGT
>Ga0138256_10001897_pt1 | contig 22474 bp, 14 predicted proteins | sample KNB2016incub_MG_FD_105486 | JGI IMG/M metagenome (GOLD analysis project Ga0138256, IMG submission 105486) | Active sludge microbial communities from wastewater in Klosterneuburg, Austria - KNB2014incub_MG | ecosystem: Engineered > WWTP > Activated sludge > Unclassified | place: Austria... | reverse complement strand
GACATTCATGATTTAACGCGGCGATTGCAGCGTTCAGGCGACTCCAAGATCGTATTGTTTGTAGCCGACGGGCTGGGCGGCCTGCCGTTGCAACCGGGTGGCAAGACGGAGCTTGAGACCGCAAACACTCCAAATCTGGACGCTTTGGCACAGCGAGGCGTGCTGGGGATGAGTATTCCCGTATTGCCAGGGATCGCACCAGGCAGCGGTCCGGGACACTTGGGATTATTTGGCTACGATCCACTGAAGTACGACATTGGTCGTGGTGTGCTGGAAGCGCTGGGGATTGATTTTGCGCTGACCGATCGCGATGTCGCCGTGCGTGGGAACTTCTGCACGGTGGATACGGAGTGCAAAATTACCGACCGCCGGGCGGGACGGATTGCGAGTGAAATTGCCGCGAAGCTTTGTGAAAAGCTCGACAAGATCACCATTCCCGGCGTCGAAGTTTTTGTGCGGCACGTCAAGGAGTATCGCTTGGTGATCGTGATCAGGGGCGAAGGCCTTGGAGGCCACGTCAACGACACAGACCCTCAGCGCACGGGTGTTTCCCCCCTAAAGCCGCAGGGATCCGACCCGGCTTCTCAGAAGACTGCAGAGATCCTTGCGGAGTTCAAGCGGCAGGCTGCTGTCATCCTGAAAGACGACGCTCCGGCAAATTTGCTGACAATGCGAGGCATTGCCAAGATGCCCCCCATTCCAAAGTTCCAGGAGGTTTACGGAACTCGTGCTGCGGCGATTGCAGTTTACCCGATGTATCGGGGACTGGCGCGACTCGTCAATATGGATATTCTCGATGCGGGCCAGACGCTGGATGATCAGATGAAGTGTCTGGCGGCAAACTGGTCGAATTACGACTTTTTCTTTATCCACTTCAAATACACGGACAGCACTGGCGAAGACGGTAACTTTGACGCCAAAGTTAAACGAACAGAAGAGTTCGACGCCGCGATCCCTAAGGTCAACGCCCTCAAACCGGACGTTTTAATCATCACCGGTGATCACAGCACTCCGGCCAAGATGAAATCCCACAGCGGACATCCCGTCCCGACAATGCTGGTCGCGGAAAACTGCCGTTTTGACGGATCTCGTCAGTTTGGAGAATCCGCCTGCCGTATCGGTGAACTCGGGATGTTTGAAGCCAAATACCTGATGCTGCAGGCTCTGTCGCACGCCGGTCGCCTCGATAAATACGGAGCATAACCCCATCTGCCGAGAATCGGCCTTCTGTCCAGATTGCCAATTCTGCTATCGTAAAGCGTTATTGCGATTCTAGTCTGTTTTCAGATTGTGGTGAAGACATCGGCTGTCTTTGATTCCATCGCAGAACTGAACGGAGTGTTTTTCAGACTCATTGTATTCGTTGGAGGCCCACTGATGTTGTTTCGCTGTTTGACATTGTTGACGACAATCACGCTGTTCGCGGGCGGTTCATCCCTCACCGCTCAGGAACAGCTGGCATGGCGCTTCACGCCGGGCGAATCTCTGAAGTACGTTGTCAATCAGAAGATGGACATGACGATGGATCTCGCGGGCAATAAACAGACGGTGGCTATGACCCAGGTCATGGACATGCACTGGAAAATCTCAGAAGTTGACGCCCGCAATGGCGACGTCAAAATGTCTCAGACTGTTGAACGCCTGAAGATGAACTCGGAAGGCCCCCCATTTGGAACAGTTGCGTTCGATTCTGCCAGCGAGACAGCTCCAGATACGCCGCTCGGAAAATCGCTGGCGGAGGTCTTCAAGGTGATGATTGGCAAAGAATTCGACGTGCAGATGAAATCCACGGGAAAAATTGAAAGCGTCCAGGTCCCTGCATCACTGATCGAGGGGCTCAAGAAGGCTGGATCCGCCGGAAACGCCATGGATGAATCAACGCTGAAGCAGATGATGACTCAATCAGCAATCACGCTTCCGGAAAAGCCAATCCAGCCTGGAGAGAAGTGGGAAAGCGTACAGCAGATTGAGATGCCATTCGGCACGATGGTTGTCAAGTCGCAACTGAGTTTTGAGGGAATTGATTCGTCGAGCGGCTACGCCCTGATTGCCATGAAGCCAACGATTACGGTGACGCCCAAAGAAGGTGCGGCGATCAATTTGACACTAAACAATGCAGAAGGACAGGGCATGGTCCGGTTCGATATTGCAAAAGGCCGCATTGCAAGATCGGACCTCGACTTAACCATGGACATGCGGGTGAAGTCCTTTGGTCAGGTGATCGACCAGACCGTTCATCAGACGACTTCCATGGTCTTGTCTCCCTGATGCATCTTTGTCCATTGCAAACGGGTTTCAGTGCGTCTTTCGTTGTTTCCTGCTTTGGAAAACCTCTCCACCAGCTTTTGGACTTTTAGTGAATTCCGCTGAAAAGCCGCACGAGAACATCTAAAGTTCTCATGCGGCTTTTTTACTTCGACCTTGGGGTTCAACGTGAAACGAATCTTTCCGACGCTCGCTGTGCTGGCAAATATCACTCTGCTGTTTGCCTTTGTGAAGGGCTGGCAGATCGGGGATCCGATGCAACTGGGTGGCCGAGACGCGGTGATCAATTCCCGCATTGGCAGCCATATTCTGATCGGACTTGGCGCTTTGACGGGCGCGACGCTGGTTCATGCCTTGCTCTTTACATACTTCATGGGAACCGGGCGCTGGATCGAAGAGACATCTCGGGCCTACAGCCTGTCCGGGGAATGGCATCGACAGAATCAGAAAACGAAGTACGGCATTCTGCCGGGTATCTGCATTAGCTTCCTGATGCTGGTGGCAACGGGAGCTTTGGGAGCGGTTGCGGATCCGGCAACCCCGATATCACTGGAAAAATCACTTGGAATCAACGATTCCACGCTGCACTTTACAGTCGCGATCTCTGCCTGGATTGTGAACATGATTGTCAACGCGACGCAATTCATTGCGGTCACCCGAAACTCAGCCATCATCGAAGCTGTTCTGGCGGAAGTCCGCCGCATTCGTTTGGAACGAGGATTGCCGGTTGATTAATTGGACAGCGCCAGTTTTGGCGGAAACCGAGCGTTTTTGCAACCCGAAGCGTCAGCGAGGGATTGTGCCTAACTCGTTCCCTCGCTTACGCTTCGGGTTACTATTTCGAAAAAAATGGCGCTGTCCAATTAAGCGAGCGGCAGAATCATGTCTTCCACAAAGATATCGCCATACCGAGGGAATCCGACTTGAGACAAGTCGGACTACAACGTAGGCAGATCTGTCCCAGATCTGCATCCTTCAGCATGATCGATGGCAAATGGTTGTCTGGCCGCAGATTTGGGAATTGGTAATTCCTTTACTGCCGCTCGCCTCAGGACGCTCACAGGTTAATCAAGAAGTCGCCGGACTCGTCAGAGTTCAGTTCAGAAGTCTCACGACTCCAGCGACATGAGATCGGACGAAGTCCAACAGAAATCTTTGCATGCCCCCCTCCTGATGCCTCACCTGTTCCCATTCTCAGAGTTCCCGGCCACTGCGACAGCGATTCAGGAAGGGATCGATCGCAAGCTTCACACCGGCGTGCAGATCTACATCGCCCGCAACTGGACGACGGTCCTTGACTTGGCGATGGGAGAGGCGGCACCTGGCGTGGTGATGACCTCATCGACGCTGATGCCCTGGCGCAGCGCCGGGAAGCCGCTCACGGCAATTTTGATCATGCAGCAGATCGAAGCCGGTCGTCTGACACTTGAGACGCATCTGTGTGACGTCATTCACGAGTCCGGCCTGACAGACAAAGCTGACGTGACGATATTAAACATGCTGACGCATCAGTCCGGGTTTCCTCAGACAGACACGGGCTGGCCACATCTGGACTGGGATCAAAGCCTACACGCCATTCTGCATGAACCACGCCAGTTGGAAATCGGCAGCGCCGCTTATCATCCGCAAAGCAGCTGGTTTCTGCTGGGTGAGATTCTCCGTCGGCTTGAAGCGGACGAATCTCAATCGTCGTTCGCGCAAATCCTGCAGCGTCGGCTGCTTAACCCGCTGCGTATGACAGAGACCTCCTGCGGCTTCGCACCAGAATCACTGGACTCGCGTGCGGGACAAGTCCCTGTCCTTTACGAACGCGATAAAGAACAACTCACCCCGTCAAATTACGGTCACGCACCGTGGATTATCCAACCATCACCCGGTGCGAGTCTACGGGGACCAGTGCGGGATCTGGGACGATTTCTGGAAATGTTGCTTCGCGGCGGACAGACCGAATCTGGACAGCACATCCTGTCACCTGCAACAGTTCAGCAAACGGTTCGGCGTCATCGAACCGGAGAATTTGATCAAACTTTCCAGCATATCGTGGACTTTGGTCTCGGTGTCATCTGCAATTCCAATCAGTATGGCCCCGACACGGTTCCGTATGGTTTTGGAAAGTACAGCAGCCCGACGACCTTTGGCCACGGTGGCTCACAGTGCTCGATGGGATTCTGCGATCCCGAACGAGGTCTCGTGGTGGCATGGTCGGCAAACGGATTCTGTGGAGAATGGCAACACCAAAAACGGAATCGAATGATCAACAATGCGATCTACGAAGATCTTGGCCTGATCTATACTTCACGCGGTCCAGACTGAGGTACTTTCAAAGGGAACGTTTTCCATGTCCCTTATCCCCCCTGACAAGGGGGAGAAGGCGACCGACAGGCCGGATGAGGGGGCTGACCTGGAGTTAATATGATGAACCAGAAAACAGTGGATTCTTCCCCCTCACCCTAGCCCTCTCCCCCGGTGGAAAACGTGTAAAGTTGGAAAATCAATTGCGGGGGAGAGGGGACAATCACAAGAAAATCCACAGCTTCATTTCTGACCGCGTGAAGTGTAACGCAACAATTCGGCAATCTCTATTTGCAACTCTGGAACTGAAAACCAACTTTCAATGAAAACGTATCTTGTCACTGGTGGAGCGGGTTTCATCGGCAGTTGCTTCATCCGTCGCGCTGTGGCGCGGGCCGATGCGCGAATCATCAATCTCGACAAGCTGACGTATGCCGGGAATCCGGACTCACTGCCAACCGATGCGAGTTCTCTGCACGAGATGGTCGTTGGTGATATCGGGGATGCGGCACTTGTTCGTCAGTTGCTGGAGACGCATCAGCCATCGGCCATCATCAACTTTGCGGCGGAGTCCCATGTCGATCGCTCCATCGACGGTCCGCTGACATTCGTCGAAACGAATGTGCTGAGCACATGCAGGATGCTCGAAGAAGTTCGCCGCTACTATGCGCAACTTTCAGAATCGAACAAAAATACGTTTCGTTTCCTGCATGTTTCGACCGACGAAGTCTACGGATCACTGGGCGACACTGGCCTGTTCACCGAAGAAACGCCGTATGCTCCGAACAGTCCGTACTCCGCCAGCAAAGCCGCTTCAGATCACTTTGTGCGTGCCTACCATCACACGTATGGCCTGCCGACGCTCATCACGAATTGCTCAAACAACTATGGCCCTTACCAGTTTCCTGAAAAACTGATTCCACTGATGATCCTGAATGCCATCACGGGCAAGCCGTTGCCGGTCTACGGCGACGGGTTAAATGTGCGCGACTGGCTGTTTGTCGAAGACCATTGCGCTGCGATTGAGCGTGTTCTTGACGTCGGTCGCATTGGCGAATGCTACAACATCGGTGGCCTGAACGAACAAACAAACCTGAGCATTGTGAAGATGATCTGTGCCACAGTCGATCGACTTCGGCCAAACCTGTCGCACCGCCCGTGCGAAAGTCTGATCACTTACGTCAAAGACCGGCCCGGGCATGATCGACGCTACGCAATCGATGCGTCGAAAATGGCAAATGAACTCGGCTGGACACCACAGCAGGATTTCCAGTCCGGCCTGGAACTTACGATTCGCTGGTATCTTGAGAACCCGGAATGGGTCGGGCGCGTGCAGAGCGGCAAGTATCGCGGCAAGTATCGCGGCGAACGACTGGGACTTGGCGGCTGATTCAGGGTAGTGTCGCGATGGCGTAGCAGAAGTCGTGAGACTTCTGATCCGAACTCTCGCGAGTTCGGCTACAAAACTCACCATTTCCCCTTTCTTTTGCGGGTCTGGCCGGTCTCCCTCCAAGAAAAGCACGAGGCATGTGGAACCGAAGACTTGCAAACTTGTTCACATCCTTCACACTCCGCAGCACGAGCTGTCAACAACCCTCCACCTTTTTCATCCCACCTGCAGGATTCTAATGCCAACGAACAGCCTTCCACGAATGTTGAAGTCCTTCGTTTTGTTCTCCATTTACTTCGTGGTGGCCACGCTGCTGCCACATCCGGTTTTTGCGGGAGAGGCGGACCTCATTATCCCGTCGCTCGATCGCCCCATTGCGCTCGGACTGAGCGGGCAGACACTGCTGCTGGCTGGCCTTGTGATCAGTGTGATGGGCCTGATGTTTGGGATCTGGATCTTTACGCGTTTGAAGAATCTGCCGGTCCACAATTCGATGCTGGAAGTCTCGGACCTGATTTATGAGACCTGCAAAACGTATCTGATCACTCAGGGCAAATTCATTCTCGTCCTGTGGGGATTTATCGCCGCCGTGGTCGCGGTCTACTTCGGCAAACTGGCTCTCTATCGTGACCCCGTGACTCACGTTGAATCACAAGGATTTCCGCTCAGCCTGGTAGCCATCATCCTCGTCTTTTCTCTGGTCGGAATTGCTGGCAGCTATCTGGTCGCATGGTTTGGAATTCGCGTCAATACCTTCGCGAACTCTCGAACGGCGTTCGCCAGTCTCGCGGGCAAGCCGTATCCCTGTTACGCCATTCCGCTGCAGGCCGGGATGAGTATCGGCATGATGCTGATCAGCGTCGAACTCCTGATCATGCTCTGTATCCTGCTCTTTATCCCAGGCGACTATGCCGGACCATGTTTTATCGGCTTTGCCATTGGTGAAAGTCTGGGGGCTGCCGCGCTGCGAATTGCCGGTGGGATCTTCACGAAGATCGCGGACATTGGCTCGGACCTAATGAAGATCGTTTTTGGAATCAAAGAAGACGACGCGAGGAACCCCGGTGTGATTGCCGACTGCACGGGCGACAACGCTGGCGACTCTGTCGGACCAAGTGCCGATGGATTCGAGACCTACGGCGTGACCGGTGTCGCGCTGATCACCTTCATTTTGCTGGCCATCAATCCGAAAAGCGTTGAGACTCTGTCCGGTGGTATCATCGGCTTCCACGAAGGACTTCAGGTTCAGTTGCTGGTCTGGATCTTCGTGATGCGTGTTATGATGATCATCGCCTCAGCATTCTCGTATTTCGTCAATGAAACAATCTCGCGAGCCAAAAGTGGTGACGCGGACAAGATGCATTTTGAAACGCCGCTGACGCAACTGGTCTGGATCACGTCCATCGTGTCCATTCTGATGACGTACGCCGTTTCCTACCTCACAGTCGGACCATCTGCGACGACCGGTCCACTGGCAGGCGATCCGTCGCTCTGGTGGAAACTGTCCTCAATTATTTCCTGCGGAACTCTGGCTGGAGCCCTAATTCCGGAACTGGTCAAGATCTTTACCTCAACCGAATCTGCCCACGTGGACGAGGTCGTCCGTTCGTCCCGCGAGGGCGGAGCGTCGCTCAATATTCTCTCGGGCCTGGTCGCCGGAAACTTTTCCTGCTACTGGCTGGGAATGAGCATCGTCGGCCTTATGACAGCCGCGTACGTCGTTTCACTCTACGGTCTGGGAGCCTTCATGCAGGCTCCCGGCGTGTTTGCGTTTGGCCTGGTGGCATTCGGTTTCCTCGGCATGGGTCCAGTCACCATCGCGGTCGATTCCTACGGCCCGGTGACTGACAACGCTCAGTCGGTATTTGAACTGTCGCTGATCGAAACGGTGCCCAACATCACCGAGGAGATCGAACAGAAATTTGGTTTCACACCCGTGTTCGAACGTGCCAAGCATCTGCTGGAAGAAAACGACGGAGCGGGCAACACATTCAAGGCCACAGCCAAACCGGTGCTCATTGGGACTGCGGTCGTGGGTGCCACGACGATGATCTTTTCGATCATTATGAACCTCACGGGACAACTCACCACCGATCTGGACAAACTCTCACTGCTGCACGCCCCGTTCATGCTCGGACTGGTGACTGGCGGCGCGGTGATCTACTGGTTCACCGGAGCCTCAATTCAGGCAGTCACGACCGGAGCCTACCGCGCGGTAGAATTCATCAAGGCCAATATCAAACTGGACGGTGTGACAAAAGCATCGGTGGAAGACAGCAAGAAGGTCGTCGAGATCTGCACGATCTACGCCCAGCGAGGCATGTTCAACATCTTCCTCTGCATCTTCTTTATCACCCTAGCGTTTGCCTTCGCGGATCCGTTTTTCTTTATCGGATACCTCGTGTCGATCGCCATCTTCGGCCTGTACCAGGCGATGTTCATGGCGAATGCCGGCGGTGCCTGGGACAACGCCAAAAAGGTCGTGGAAGTTGATCTGAAGGAAAAAGGCACAGACCTGCACGCCGCGACCGTGGTCGGCGATACCGTCGGCGACCCGTTCAAGGACACATCTTCGGTCGCCATGAATCCGGTGATCAAGTTCACAACTCTGTTCGGTCTGCTCGCCGTCGAACTAGCCGTGAGTATCTCGAAGAATCAGACGTCTGCGGACTTCTACGAAAGCACGGGCCTTTCGATGAACATCGTAATCGCCGCAGTGTTGTTCATCATCGCGTCAGCCTTCGTGCATCGTTCGTTTTACGGCATGAGAATCGGCGGCAAGTCTGCGGCGTGAGTGATATATCACTTTCATGAGCAAGGCGCGTTGATGTCCTTGTTCCGAGGCTCCAGCCTCGGAACACGCTGCTCCGGAGGCTCCTGCCTCCCTGGATTCTCGCTGGAGGCAGGAGCCTCCAGTGCGTTGCGTTCCAAAGCTGGAGCCCTGGAACGAGGATTGACAGCCTCATTCCTGACCGGATGAAGTATAAATCCCCATCAGTTCCTCTAAAGCGAGCACCGCCATGTCCGACAGCTTTCGCACTCGACTACAACGCGGTGACCGCCTGTTGGGGACAATGGTCACGCTGCCAACAGCATCGACAGCCGAGATCCTGGCAGACGCAGGATTTGACTGGCTGTTTATTGACGGCGAACACGGCCCGCTGGAGACATCACATATCCTTGGCATCCTGCAGACCGTCGGTCATCGCATCGCCTGCATCGTTCGCGTCCCGGCCTGTGACGAAGTCGCCATCAAGAAAGTACTCGACCTGGGCGCTGCTGGCATTATTGTTCCGCAAGTCAACACCGCCGAACAGGCTGCGGATGTCGTCCGATTCTCGCGCTACGCACCCGAAGGGAGTCGCGGCGTTGGACTCGCCCGAGCCCACGGTTACGGTTTCCGATTTGCGGAATATGTCGCCAATGCCAATTCGGAAGTCTCCGTCATCGTTCAGGCGGAACATCGCCAGGCCGTTGAGAACATCGAATCGATCGTCAAAGTCCCCGGTGTCGATGCAGTGCTGCTCGGCCCCTACGACCTGTCCGCCAGTTACGGCAAAATGGGTCAGATCTCCGATCCTGAAGTTCTGAGCGGTATCGACCACATCACCGCCACCTGCCAAGCCGCCGGTCTTCCGCTGGGCTACTTCGGCATCTCCTTCGACGCCGTGAAACCGTGGATGGACAAGGGCTATTCACTTGTCGTCGCCGGAGTAGATGTCCTGTTCCTCGGCGGAGGTGCCAGACGGATGTTAAAAGACCTGCAAAGCGTGCCCGGCACCCTGTAGCCGGATTCGTCAGAATTCGGGTTCTGCGCGAAATGAAGTGCGCGGGTCAGACATCGCGGATATCACGGACTCGTGGATGTCATCGGGAAGTGTGGCCAACCACACAGGCCTACGAATTCTTGAAAGCCCACTGAAACACTGCGATTCGGGTAGATGCAGTCAATCCATAGTGGTTCGACTATGCCAAAACGCCGGATCGAAGCTCGATCCGGCGTTTTGTGTTTAACTAACCGAGGGATAGTCAGGCTTTGTCACTGAATTGAAAACTCTTCCAAGTGGATGTTCGTCTTGGCGAGCTCGTCGAGCTTCGCTTTGTAGTCCAGTGTCGGGTCTGTGACTCGAAAGCTGCACACATGATTGCCTGAGTCTGTCTCGATGTCGGTAATACCGTCAATTTTTGTTAGATCGCCTCGCACGGAGGCGGCGCAGCCGCTTCAGGTCATGTTTGGCACACTGAGCGACACAAGAACTCCCTCAGCGACTGCGGAGGCAGGAGCATCGGCGATGGGTGCATCGGCTGCAGGTGCAGCCTCCCCGACATTCGTCTGAGGCGCTTCAACGGATACGGGATCTGACTCAGAACATCCCGCCATGCCAGCCACCACTCCGGTGGCCAGCAGCATTGGTACAAATCGTTTCACAGAAAATCTCCAACAAAAAAACATTTCACAAACTTGTTCGTGTTCCTCGACGTTCAGATTTGGCCCTGAATTTGAAGATCACACCAACCCGACACGCAAACGACACCCTCAGTCTCGCTCGCGTGTACTGTTGCCGATCACAGAGTATTCTATCCTGCCGTTCAGTTCAAAGACAGGTAAAGTTTGCCCCGCGAAAAGAGCAACTGCCTGACATCGCCAGGATCATTTTCCGTCTGCCGACATCATACGGATTTCGTCTGCAGTCAACGCTCGGTCGAATACGGCGATTTCGTCGAGTCGCCCTTCCCAATTTGCAGTGTTGTCACTGCGACCACCAAAGAAGAATTGGTTGAGGTGTGATGGTGACGCGGCGATGCCGAACTTCTGGATTTCAGGTTCTGAATTGCCATTGAGATAGACTGAAACTTTATCGCGATCACGCACGAGCACAACGTGATTCCATGTCCAGCGATCGATGGTTGTCTTTCCGCCCAACACACCGTCTCGAATCCCATCTCCGTGCTGAAAGATTAGTTTTCCGGGTGTTGTTGATGTACCGCCAATGCCGAGATGATCGCCTTGCGAACTGATGCCGTGGTTTTCGTCGCGAGATACCAACCAGCCCGCAGTGTCTCGCCCGTCGTTTGGCATTCCGTTCCAGATCCACATCGAGACGGAATAGTTGTCTTTCAACTCGGGCAGACGAACGCTCATTCTGCCGCCTGCGAAATGGGCGGCGCGGTTGGTTTCGTTGTCGAGACAGAACACTTCAGAACGGGCACCGGCGAGAAAGAACACAACGCCCGGTTCATAGACAGCGTCGTGATGATGCGGCGATGAATCAACAGCGTGCGGCCCGGCCATTTCGTCCATCCGCCACCAGGCAAGCGGCTTTAGGTCCGCGATCGCCTTTGCGGCAGGGCCTTGAGTCTGCACAAATGGGCGTCGCGGCTTTCCTGTCACTTCTTCCAGTAACTGCAGATCGGCTTCCACGATTTTCGGTTCGGCCGTGACTTCGAGTCCTGCTGAACGGGCGGCCCATGTGTTGTAGCCGCCGAGCAGATGTTGCTCTGGAGGCGGAATGTAGCCATCGCCGCCGTTAGCCAGTTCGATCACCATTGTCTGCTGGAGTGGTGACTGTAGTTTCAATTTCAATCCGCTCAGTGCGTACGTTTCATTCGGAGTCATCGCGATGGCGATGTCGCCGACACGAAGTGCCTGGACGACGATTTCCGTGGATTGCAGTTTGTGCAGAATGACCTGTTCGCGGGCGTAAACTTCTTCTGTTGTCTTTGGCAGATTGTTACCGAGCTTTTCTACGATGCGTTCGGCCCATTCGAGCGTCTGTTTATTGGGGACACGATAATTCATCGGCAGTCGTCGTTCGGCCATTGCGAGTTCCGAAGTCGCCGAGTACTCGATCGAGCGATACGCATCGAGGGCGATGTTGAGCAGTCCTTCGGTGTACTCGGTCACTGTGGGACTTTGCAGCGGAGCATCTGCGGGCAGATTGTAGTCGCGTCGCCAAATGTCACCGCTGCAGCCCTGAGACATGATGGCGACGAATGGCGGAGCGTCAGCGTTCGTGGTGGCAGGTGCGGCAACGTGTTCCTGAAAGGCATTGCAGAAGAGTCCGAAGTAATCCGGATGCAGGGCTTCGACGCCGGAAAAATAGTGCATTGAGAAATTCGACAGCGCTGCGATCGGTCGACCGTCCGGTGACCGGAACGCAATCATTGACAGGTCAGGATCTTCAGGTCCAGATTCGCCGGTGACATTGTCCGGATTCGCTCCGGCGTGCATGTTGGCTCGCAGGGTTGGGTTGCCAAATGGGTCCGTGCCTATCCGATCCGGACGAATAATCCAGCGGCGGAGCGCGGTGTAATCGGCGGCGTTGCGTACGGCCCATCCCAATTCGGCGGGCTCCAGGTGAGATTCCGCCAGAGCGATGGCTTCCGCCAGTCGGTCACGTAGAAAGACGACGTAGTTTTCGTCCAGTTCGGTACCGAGGCACCCCATCGATGACGGTGCAGTGTGCGTGTGCGTGGCCGAGATACACATTTTTTCCGGTCGAATCTTCGTCCGCTGGGCCGCGAGTTGTTTCGCGTCGTCAAGAATCACGCGACCGATCATGCAGCTGTCCACGACAACGATCGCGACGCGTTCCGTGCCGTTGTTCAACACGATCGAACGCGCGTAGAGCGGCGCGACGACCTTGTCGGCAGATCGACTTGTCATGCCTCCGTTGACCAGCACCGGAAACTGCCGTGGTGTGACGTCCACGATCGCGGCACCGGCTTTCAAGTCCGCGTGTGCCGATGACTGTGCGAGGGTCAGGCACGTCAAAAAGAGAGCAAATGTCCATGCTTTGTTCATTGGTCGTTCCTTTGTAGAACAATTGTCCCCAATTGTTCCTGTTTGACGGGTTGATTAGGGAAAAACGGAGTAGTCTGTGCCTGGATGGAATTGCGGCGATGTCGCACTGGCAATGCGTTGTGGTGGGCGAAGCGGGGTCTATCGAACAGTTGGGACAACTGTTCTACACTGTTTTCGTTGCCATGCAAACTTACCGCGATAGATTATTTTTGAGTGATCGCTCACACTCCCGTCATGAAGCCAGGTAAAACATCTTTTGAGACGCCAGAACCATCAGGATCGATAAGCCTTCGCTGTGGGCTCATCTGGATCCTGACTCTCTTCTTATTGGCCAGTCAGTTGCCAGTCTTCGTGCAGCAATCACTGACGCCGGATACTGTGCTGTACGATCTTCAGGCGCGGTGCCTGCTCAATGGTGGTGTCCTTTATCGTGATATTCTGGAACCCAATTTGCCGGGTATCGTCTGGGTTCACGCCCTCGTCAGAAGTTTGATTGGCTGGTCCTCACCCGCACTGCTTGCATTTGATTTGGTCGTCGTGCTGGCGATTGGTTCGGTGCTGGCAAGACTGGCGAGAATCGGGTGCGGACGCTCCGACAAGTCACAGACAGTGCTGGCGCTGACAATGCCGGGCGTGCTGTTGTTCTATCTTGGCACATCGGAATGGTGTCACTGTCAGCGAGATACGTGGATGCTGCTGCCGTGTTTGATCGCCCTTTTGATCCGAATCAAAGTCATGCGAGAACTTCCCATGATTACGGATCGGACGCCCCGCTTTACTGCTCAACAGTTTGCATGGGGGATTTTCGAGGGAGTTTTCTGGGCTGGAGCATTCTGGCTAAAGCCCTTTATCGCGGTTCCCGCAGTCGTCGTTCTGTTGGTGTCGGTACGTTATTCAAAGAGTTTTGGATGCTGGGGCCAGCACACGTTGTCAGTTATCCTGGGAGGACTGTTGACAGGTTCTTTAGGCGTTTTGTGGATGGTTCGGTCCGGCTGCTGGCCCTATTTTCTGGATCAGCTCACGCAGTGGAACGGTGACTATTTTCAGTCCGGTCGGACGCGCTGGACGCTGGATCGTTACATCGCACACGCGATGCGTTTTCAGCCCTGGATCTGGCTGCATGTTGCGGCGATTGGCATCAGTTTAAAACAACTGTTCGGTGATTCGAGAAAGTCGCAAGTCAGTCAATCTGCGGCAGGATCTTCGGGGAGCGGTTTGTTGAACGCTCTGTACCTTGGCTGGATACTCCAGGCGTTCCTGCTGCAGCAATTCTTTGATTACATTCATGTTCCAGGCATCTTGCTCACATGGGCGATTTGTGTCCGCAGTGTCAGCGTGTCGCTGGCTTCGGAGGACATCCCTGCGGCATGGCGGAAGCTGGCTTTTCCGGTGATCGCGGTATTCCTGTGTGTCGCGCTGATTGCTTCGCCAGTGTCTTCCGGGAGTCGAAAGGAACTGTGGTTGCAGTGCATACATGCCTGTTTCGGATCTCCATTGTCACCCGAATCACAAGATCAGATTGCTCAGATTCCATTTCCGCGATGGACTGAACTGCAGCCGATGATTAATCATATTCACGAAACAGGAATCGCGGATGGAACACTCATCGCGTACAACGGAAATTTGGTACATCTCTATCCCCAGTTGGGATTTCAGCCCGGAACTCGATTCGTTTACCTCGATGTGCTGGCGCGGTGTTTCCCTGATCGCCGCACCGAAATGATCGAGGCGGTGGAACAATCCGGCGCTCAATACGTGGTGAGTGACCTGAGGGAAGACGGCTGGAGCGGCGAGTTACCTGATGCAGTGCTCTTGCCTGAATTCGTCTCGGAGAGTCAAACAATGAATTGTTTTCCGTACAATCAAATACCGTTGTTTCGATCCGGTGGTTATGTGCTGTTCCGCATTGAACGGCCTGTGGAGTGTCTTTCAGGCGAATACCTGCCGCTCGCGAACGCCCCTCAAAACTTGAAACGGCGACAATCTCCGTGATCTGATCAATGATCCTGCTCGTTCGCTGATTCCTCATTGGACCCGCGTGCGGGGATTTGTGAGAACTGTTCGAGGACATTCCCTGACCGACACTCTGCGATGGATTGCCCCATCCGTGAAGATGGCATTCATGAAAGAATCATTCAAAATCGTCCGCACGGCGATTCCGGGAGGCATCATCACAGGGTTTCTGTGGATCTTCGTGAATCGTTTTGTTCCGCAGGCAGGCCCGGGGTATCTGGAACGCCAAAGTTGGCCACTCAACAATATCTATCTGTGTGTTGCCATTGGAGCAGTTGCTGCGGTGGGTTCAGCGGCGATCGCGTCTTGGTATAAGAGTCGGCGGCGTCAGGCGATGGAGGCAGCAATGGCACTGGCCGGACTCAGATTCCGTGGAACCGTGGATTGCAATGAACTCCAGATTTCAGGGAAACTTAATATTCTGGAGAACTGGGCCGAGGGTTCAAATTACGCTGTCGGGCAGATCAGCCAAACAGAAGTCCAAATGGTTGATGTGCAAACCGTTCGTACAAGTCCAACAATCAATTCCGGTGGTCATGAGCACGGCAGTCAAAACTCGACGGCAACGGAAAATCAAACCGTTTATCTCTTGCCTGCCGGTGATCGTCCGTTTCCATCGCTGAGCATTCTGCGTAACAGAGGTCCGGGGTGGGTCAGCAGTTTGCTGGGGTTGCAGGGAATCGAGTTTCATGCGAAGAATGACGCTGCGTCGGAACAGGATCGCGCGACACTGGAAGAGTTTCGCAAACACTACGTCGTGACTCAGGGGCCTGTGCTGAAGTCGCAGCGGTGTCCGGAAGATGCTGATGAAGAGGCGACGCTCTTTCAGGAACTCGAACAGATCATCAGCATTCCATTGCTGCGGAATCTGCTCGATCATCCGGAATGGAGCCTCGAATTTTGCCCCTCACATATTGCCATCTGGAAGGCAAAGAAATGCGTGAAGCCGGGCGAACTGGCACAGCAGCTGAATGAAGTCGTCGAGCTGCATCGACTAGTCGTCGATGAAACGCTGGGTTACTCCAACACCATGCTGGAAATTCGAGGATCGGCTAAGATGGAGATCGACGCGAGTGTGACGGAATTTGTGCCTTTGGCAATTGGTGGCTGTGTGGGCATGTTTCTGGCGTTTGTGCTGTTCATCCCGGTCTTCTTTCTGCTTGCTGACACATATCCCTGGGTTGTATTTGTATGGCCAGTGTTTGGAATGGGCGTGATGGTCATATCGACACTCGCTGCGTCACGCCTTGCCCGTCGCTGGAAAAGCTGAGTCTGGAAGCCGTATGTCGTCTGATATCGTCACTCGATTTGCGCCCAGTCCGACCGGGCTACTACATCTTGGACATGCCTATTCTGCTCTATTTGCATTTCAGGCTGCTCGTCAGCACGGTGGTCGGCTGATCCTGCGGATTGAAGACATCGACTTCTCTCGATGCCGAAGTGAGTTTGAAGACGCGCTGTTCGAAGATCTCGCCTGGCTGGGCATCGCATGGGAAACTCCGGTACGACGGCAATCGGAACATCTAACTGAGTATGCGGTCGCTGCCGAGTGAGTGCGAAATCGTGGACTACTGTATCCGTGTTTTTGCACGCGGAAAGATATTCAACGCGAGATTGAAGCTGCTGGCGGTGCCCCGCATGGACCCGAGGGGCCATTGTATCCTGGGTTGTGCCGCAATTTGTCAGTCGATGAACAACAGTCTCGCATCGCTGCTGGTGAATCCTTTGCGATGCGGCTGAATCTGGGGCGAGCGATCGCCGAAACAGGCGGCGTGCTGCAATGGACGGATCTGAGCCGCGGGATTCAGAAGGCTCAGCCAGAAATTCTGGGAGACGTGGTGCTCGTCCGCAAAGACATCGGCTGCAGTTATCATCTGGCTGTTGTGCTGGATGACGCTCTGCAGGGAATCACGTGCATCACGCGCGGCGAGGATTTGCTTGAGGCAACACACATGCAGCGATTGTTGCAGGCACTGCTGGGACTTCCGACACCGGAGTACCGTCATCACCAATTGATCTGCGATGCATCTGGCCGACGCCTTGCCAAACGGGACGAAGCCGAAACACTGCGGTCGCTCAGGGCGCGCGGAGTTTCCGCTCAGCATGTGTGGGAGCAGCTTGGATTCCCCGACATTATTCTCAACTGCTGAGGCAATTGAATCAGGTTCAATATTCAGACTTGCAATTCATCGATCGCGTTCACCAGGAGCGCCTGTCGAGTCAATTCGTCGAGGCGACTGGCCGACTCGGTTGCGGAAATCGCCTGGCTGGCTTTCGCTGGGATCGCGCCGAAACGTATGCCTAGAATCAGCAGCAGACTCTCACGTTTTCCCTCGACGACACCTTCAACTTTTCCTTCAGCCTTTCCTTCAGCTTTGCCTTCAGCTTTGCCCTGGGCCTTGCCTTTTTCGACACCAATTTGAATGAGATCTCGTCCGGACTGCGTTTCCGTAAGGTCTGGTAGTGCTCCAACAAGCATTTCTTCAATCTCCTTTTTGCCTTTTGTGCGAAATCGCTGTTCCAGCCAGCTCACGAAAACATCTGCCAAGACTTCTTTTGTCAGCTGATTCAGGCCGCTTGAAACGATCTGATTGTAACAGTCGGCGGCCTCGGCTTCCAGGATTTTGTCGCGAGACTCCGTCAGTGGTCGGAATACGGAAACAAGTGGATGATTGGGGAAACGTTCGCGAAGCTCCGACAACTGGCTGACAAGCGAAAATACACGTATTACTCGATGCCATGGCTCGGTTTTAGGGTCAAGATCTTCATCCAGAAAAATAATAACACCCTCGACTCCGCGACCAGGATGCTGACGCTGCACCAATGCCATTTCCAGGACCAGCCGCACATAGACGGAATCATCGGATTGAGCCTGAAACTCGATGAGATAGAACGGCTTTTCGGGTGCCACGGGCTCGATCACTCCGTCCGCAGTGACGGAAACTTCCTTCAACGCCACCGAGTGGAAGGAACATGGTCCGGGGCTGTCGATTTGCGTCAAATCGAAGAACCATTCCGGGCAGACTTCCAGAATCTTGTAAACCTGACGATCTGTTTTCATGCGATCCTGTTAGTCTTCAACCGGTATGGCTGTCTTTTTCTGAGTCGTTTCTGCAGGCTCTGGCCGTGCGGGATCCGGCAGCTGTGGTTTGTTCCTATAATAGACTTCCAGTGTCAGCGTCGCCAGGCAGGTCGTTAGCAGTCGCCCACCTGACTTGCTGTAGTCTGCTCGATCAGTTGGTGCCCAACTGCCTTTCGCCGGCCCGTCGGTCGTTTCTTGTCTCGCGATAAGCTGGTCGCGTACACGTCCATTCCAGCGATCCCATTCATCGCCGCCCCAGTTTTTCATCACCTGCGTGGCAAAGTAGTTCGTGTAGTAGTTCTCCGTGGAAGTGCTCTTGTCAATCAGCGCGATACCAGCCCGCATGTCGCCGTCGTCGCGACCCCAGCCGAGATACATGCGACTGAGCAGCGCCATCGATGTGACCGACATGGCGTAGGTTTTCTTTTCGACTTCATATCCGTAGCGTCCCTTGCCATCCACTGAGACGCTTTCCAGGTAGAACGAAGCGCCCTTCCATGTACTGGCGGGGATTTTGTTGATGCCCGCCTTTTCAGCCGCCTTGAGGGCCATTACCTGGATGGCCGTTGCCGACGTGGAACCGGGCTGACGAGGATTGTAGCGCCATCCTCCGCCCTTTGGATCCTGCGAATTGACCAAGAACAACACAGCCCCCTCGGCAGCCTGTTTCAGTTTGCGGTCGTTCGTCATGCCATACGCCTCACAAAGCGCCAGCGTCGCGGCACCATGCACGTAGTAGGCGTAGTTCGGTTCTTCGTCATCATCGGCTTTGTTAATGAATCCTCGCAGGTCGTAACCGGCAGGTGCCGCGACGCCGATGCTGGTGAGGAATGTAAGTCCGGCCTGAATCTGCTTCTTGTAGGATCCCTCCTTGTGTGTGTGCCCGGCGGCCAGAAACGGCAACAGAGCGTAGGCCGTCCCGCCGATGGGATTGTTGATCGAACCTTTGTCGGTACACGGTCCGACATCGATAAAGTCCCACGTGCCGTTGACTCGCTGCCGAGAGGCCAGCCATTCCAGAGCCGCCCCGACTGCTGATTCACTGGCTGCGGAACCACCATATTTTTCGAGCAGAATCTTGCGCCCCGCTTCGCTGTGATTGTCAATTGTGCTCTGATCCGCTGCGGCGTTTGTGTCCGACGACGGTTCCGTTCCATCGGGAGTTTCCGAAAGCGGCATCTCAGCCACCTCGACGACTAGCGTCGGTTCTGACTCCGGCATGGGTTCCGGTGTGGGCTCTGGTTCAGGCTCCGGGGGCGGTTCCTCGGTCGGTTGTTCCATTTGTTCACCGACTTCTTCAGCAGGCGGCTCGATCGTAACAGTTTCTTCAACAGGCTCAATCGCGTCAGAAATGCTTGCGATAATGGGTCTTATTTCAGCCTGTACAGGAAACGTCAGGTGCCGGAGCGCCATCAGAGACAACACGAGCCCTGTTACCATAAGACTGATCACTGCCGGTTTACGACCGCGTTTCAGTTCCTGCGTCAGCTCTTCAGTCGTCGTCCGCAGCTGAGGTTTAAGATCGGATTTCTTTGCTTTCACGCGAACGCGATCAGCGGTTTCCAACGCCACTCCTTGCGCGCGTTCAAGGACGGATCGGACTGAAACTGATCGTCGTTTCTTCTTTAGCGGCACAGCGGTAATGGTGCCAGCGATTGATTCATCAGGCAATCCCGACGTAAACGAACCATTGGCACCGTCTGTCGCTGCGTCGGCGGCGGGCGGCGCAATTGTCACTGTCGGTGGGGGCCCGATTTCGGATGCGGAGAACTTTGCCGACGGGGAAAAGAACGGCTGTTCGTTCACCGCTGGAACCGCGATCGATGGGCTCGTGCCAGGGACGACCGAACTGGCGGCGGACGGCGGATCAACCGCCGCAGGAACGGCCATTTGCGCGCCGATCGGTGCCGCCGGAGTTCCTGTCGAGGCTTCTCGCTCCAGTTGCTGCAGCGATTGGAACACACTGGACGTATTTCCCGACCGTGCCTGTTCAGCCAGGGCCGCAAATCGCTGAGACAGCGACAGATACTGCTGCGAAAGCGACGCATGATGCACAGACGCCGCAATGGCTTCCTGAGCCCGTTTGCCAAGGAAATCCACAAACTGTTCGGAAGTCTGAGGTGTGTCGGAGTTGGAAGTCATGGTGCTAAGGGCTTGGCAGGTAGTTCATGGTCACTGACAACCCAGAACGCCTTGGGCGCTCCATAAACATCCCGGCAGTGTAACAGTCACAATCGCCCTGGGCAAACCGAGCGGGGTTGAAGTGCCTGTAAGTTCAGATTTTTCGAAAAGCCGAGCTTCTTCAGCAAGCAAGGTGGAAACCGGCTTTGAAAAATGTCGTCGTAGTTGGGTAGAATCAAACGTATCCCTCCACTCAGATTGTGGCTCGAAGCCAGCCTCCCTTCAGTCTGTCCCGCACAAGGCAATCGGAATTCGCATGACGATTCAGCTTTCATCAAATTCGTTCTTGCAGATGCTGGCCCAAAGCCAGCTGCTGCGGGACGAGCAGATGAAGACCGTCGAAAAGCGATTTTCAGCAGACAATGGTGGCACCAATGCTTCAACTCAGGACATTATGGTCTGGCTGCTCAAACGCCACTTGATCACGCCCTGGCACGCGGAGAAACTCATCCAGGGCCGGTTTCGCGGATTCTTTCTGGGCTCCTACAAATTACTCAATCGAGTCGCCCGTGGTGGGATGAGCACGATCTATTCGGCCGAAGAAAAGGAAACCGGCGAGATTCATGCATTGAAAGTGTTACCGCTGTCCAAGACCAAACAGGCGTCGTACCTGCAGCGGTTTCGGCGTGAAGCGACGATTACTCAGCGCCTGAATCATCCCAACATCGTCCGAGTGTTTGGGATTTTCTCAGCAACCGATGGGCAGGCCGACGTCCATTTTATGGCCATGGAATTGCTTCAGGGGCGCGATCTTTTTGAGCTTGTCAACGACGATGGCCCGTTACCATGCCGCCAGGCGGTGGACTTTATTCGCCAGGCGGCAAAAGGGCTGCACTATGCTCATCAGGCCGGACTGGTCCATCGCGATATCAAGCCAGGCAATTTGTTCCTGTCGGATGATCAAACCGTCCGCATTCTGGATCTCGGCCTGGCTCAGGATTTTGACAGCGAAGAAAATCTGACGCGGGAATTCAACGAGCGCGTTCTTGGAACGGCCGATTATCTATCGCCTGAGCAGGCTGCTGACAGTCACACCGTGGATGCTCGCGCCGACATCTACAGCCTTGGCTGTTCGTTGTTTTTTCTGCTGACAGGTCAAGCACCGTTTACGGAAGGCACATTGGTTCAGCGACTGATCGCGCATCAAACGAAGGTGCCTCCAGCCGTTTCGGAGTTTCGCAGCGATGTGCCGGATGAATTGATAAACATCCTTGGCCAAATGATGGCCAAAAATCGCAACGATCGCACGGCGACTGCGGATCGAGTGGTTGAGCAACTCGTGGTTTTTTTGGCGAAGACATCCGGTCAGTCGATACTCAACAAACACCCGACAATTCTGAAGCGGGCTGTACCCGCAGAAGTCACTTCGCCGGAAACGGCAACTCCCGGAGTCGCTTCTCAGCGCGGGGCTGAAACGCATTCAACCTCCCGCGACGATTCTTCGCCCGCAGCGATTGGATCTGCTGAGCGAGTCAAGGGTGGAAAGGTACTCGACTGCTTCCTGCCTGAGTTTGCCACATTGCTGAAGCGAATTCAGTCAGACTGCGACGTCAAAGGCACTCTGTTCAAAGACTCGCGCAGCGCCAGATTACTGGCATTATCGAAGGAGCTGCTCCAGCAGGGAGAAGTCGTCGAGAAAAAGTTCGAGTTCCTGGCTGCTGAAGCTCCCGCGAAATGGTCGGCGGAAGACACGGTGCTCAACGACGTGCTGGCCAGTGAGCCCCGTTTTGACCTCAAGACTATCAAGCTTCAGGAAGACAAAGAAATCGCCACAAAAATTGTCATTGAAGAACTGCTGGCCGCGGCGGCAGTGGAGAGTGAATCTCCCGCAAGTGATTCCAGCGTCCCAATGTTCAAAACGATTGATGCGCCTCGACGGTCCGCAAAACCACCACGCTCAGACGCCCCGATTCTGTACTGGGTGCTCGCCGCGATCGGAGCGTTCGCCGTGGTAGCGGCGATTGTGTATGCATTTATGTAGGCCGATCCAATGTCCCTTCTCCCCCGAGACCAGGGGGGAGAAGGTGGCCGCAGGCTGAGCAGTATTTCACGAAACCGCTTCAAGATTCAATGCTGAATCGAAGCCCGATGTGAACACTTTACCTGGCAGCGGAGTACAACACTGCTTCAATTTCGGCGCGGACTGAGGTGTCTGATTCTGTGCTCAGGCGAAACTCAAGTGCGGAGGCGGCTGTTGGTGAAGCAAGTTGTCCGAGTGCCCAGGCGGCGGCTCCGCGTATCATGGGATCCGCATCATCCAAAGCTGAAATAAGTTCTGGTTCGGCAGCGAATGATTTGGAGTTACCAAGCACGATGGCGGCGTTTCTCAGGAGGCCTGCCCTGCTCGGTCGGGATAGAGGTGAGTCGCGGAACCGCGTCTGGAATTGTTCGTCCGTCAGCGACAATAATTCACGGCAATCCACGGCGTTCATTTCGGGCAGATGCT
>Ga0138256_10001895_pt1 | contig 22478 bp, 10 predicted proteins | sample KNB2016incub_MG_FD_105486 | JGI IMG/M metagenome (GOLD analysis project Ga0138256, IMG submission 105486) | Active sludge microbial communities from wastewater in Klosterneuburg, Austria - KNB2014incub_MG | ecosystem: Engineered > WWTP > Activated sludge > Unclassified | place: Austria... | reverse complement strand
ATGACTTAAGTAAAATAAAATAATCATGAGAAATATTAAAATATCTTCTGTTTTACCTATCATCCTTACGTGCCTTTTGCACCTATTTGAAACTACATCAGTTTTAGCACAGATTTCCTGGAATAAAACTTGTGGAGCGGAATATTTGCATTCTGAAGAAACGAATCGCTATGCTGAATGGGCTGCTGTACCGGATACGATCATCATACCTGTCGTTTTTCATATCCTCACTCAAGGAGGCGTGGAGAATATTTCAAAGGAGCAGGTGCTGGATGCATTGCGTATTTTAAACGAAGATTTCAGCAACAGAAACCCGGATACGCTGGACATTCCGATTCCTTTCCAAAATGTGAGGGGGAATCCTAAAATTGAATTCAGACTGGCACGTATCGATCCCAAAGGCAATTGCACCGATGGAATAGACCGGATTTATACACCTTATACTTATGGTACAGGAGGCACGGGAAACATATACGAATTTCAAAAACTATTTGATTGGGATCATATGAAATACTATAACATATTTGTTGTAAATTGGCTTGATTCACCTAATAACTTTATGTTAGTTGGTGGATCTCACATCCCTTCAATAACTTCAATAATTACAGTCCCTGAAAATCGGGATGTTTTTGGTATTTGCTATCATGATTTAAATGAAAATCGCACAATTACCCATGAAATGGGTCACTTCACGGGGCTTTTACATCCCTGGGGGGAAGGAGATATCGGTAACAATTGCATTGAAGATGATGATATTTCCGATACTCCAAAACAGAGTGGTCCAAATTATTATTGCCCATCATTTCCTCATATATCCTGTGAAAACGTAACCAATGGAGACATGTTCAATAATTTCATGGATTATACAGAATGCACTAATATGTTTACTGCAGGTCAGGTAAACCACATGAGGTCTGTTCTAACTATTAATCCCTGGAGAAATGTGCATTGGACATCAGAAAATAATCAGTTAACAGGGGTAAATAACGATTTGCCAAAATGTAATTTGCCACCGATAGCAGATTTTGGATATGGTAATTTTGCAAATTGGTTGGCAGCAGAGAGCAAAGTAAGTTTTAATGAAGCCTGCTCTTGGGATCCGGATAGTTTCTTTTGGCAATTTGAAGGAGGAATTCCTGCTATTTCTGCTGAGAAGTTTCCACAGGTAATATTTCCAGATACGGGATTTCACCGGATTACTCTTCGTGTTTCAAATACCTTTGGCTCTGATACCATTTCAAAAAATGTTTATATTTCTCCAAAAGAAAAACACTATGATGAGTATATGACCGAGTCATTTGAAAATCATGAAGAGACAAAAAACTTAGTTAATGTTAATTTCCTGGGTTCATCTTGGGCTTCAACTGACAAAGCTTCAAAATCCGGTGCAAAATCGTTTTATAACTCAGGTAACAGCCAATACCTAAGTGGATTTTTTACACACATTTTTGATTTGGGTAATACTTCTGTTTCCGGACGTAAACTAGTTTTTGATATTGCATTGGGCATGAGTGCGTCCGGTAACGAAGCAGCAGGACTAAGAGTGTTATGGAAAAGACCGTTTGACTTTGAGAGGTCTGAATTGCTTGCAACCAATAATTCGAAGGTTAAGTCAAAACCATTACATACAGAGGATGCTTTAACTTCGGAAACGTTAAAAACAGCGACAACAAACACTACATTTATTCCAAACGCCAATCAGTGGAAAACGATTACTTTGTCGATTCCGGATACTTTGACCGGTGAGATTCAGGTCGGATTTTTGTGGGCAAATTTCATCCCTACTTCGAAGTTCAAAGGGCTCTACATCGATAATATACGAATAACAGGTACAACTAAGGTGAATGAAGTGGAGACTTCAAGACCATTCTTAGCGTTTCCCAATCCAACCTCCGATTATTTCAGTTTGGATATTCCAGCTGACATCAGTCTGGCTCATGCAGCTATGGAAATGTACGACCTGTATGGCAGATTGGTGATAAGTAAAAAGGGAGTAGAAATACTGGGGGCACAAGATATTTCCAGCCTTACCAATGGAATTTATATCATTGAATTGAGAGAAAATGGGCGTATCTTCCGAAGTAAGTTGTTGCTAACAAAATAATGTTTTCCTTGGAGATGAATAACTCCAGAGAGGATATAACTGATGGAAATTTTAATTTCAACCTCAATAAATTGAAAGTGGCTAAAAATTTTCCAACCACTTTCTCGCATTGACAAACGCTTCAGCCCATGGCGACACTTCGTCATTTCTACCATTTGGATAGTGCGCCCAGTTCCATTGGAAAAAGGATCGTTCTATGTGTGGCATCATGACCAAATGCCGCCCATCTTCGCTGCAAAGCATGGCAGTATTAAAATCCGATCCGTTGGGATTTGCAGGGTAAGTATTGTATCCGTATTTGGCTATTATATGATATTCTGATTCTTCTTTTGGGAGTAAAAATTTTCCTTCACCATGAGATATCCAAACACCAAGCGTTGATCCGGCCATTGAAGACAACATCACTGAATTGTTTTCCTTTATTTTTACTGAAGTAAAACCACTCTCATGTTTGTGCGAATCGTTAAAATGCATCTTTGGTTTGACATCGTGATCAGGATGAATCATTCCCAATTCAATAAAAAGCTGACAACCATTACAAATACCTACAGAAAGGGTATCCCGTCTACTGAAAAACTTAGTCAATGCCTCATTTGCTTTTTTATTATACTTGAATGCGCCTGCCCATCCTTTGGCAGAGCCGAGCACATCAGAATTTGAAAATCCACCTACGGCACCTATAAATCTTACATCTTCCAGTGTCTCTCTGCCTGAGATCAGGTCTGTCATGTGTACATCTCTGACATCAAATCCTGCATAGTACAAAGCATTTGCCAGTTCCCTTTCCGAATTACTTCCTTTTTCACGGATGACTGCAGCCATGATTCGAGGTTTTTGTAAGTCAATATCCGGTCTTTTACCTGTAAAATGAACAGGAAACTTAAATTGTAATGGTTGGATTTTATAGTTTTCGTATCGTTCTTTTGCTTTCAATGGGCCTGACTGTTTCATGTCCAGAAGATAAGACGTTTTATACCACACATCTCTCCACTTTTGAATGTCGAAGCTGTAATCAGTACCCATATTGGATACTTTTACATTTCCTCCGGATACATATCTTCCTATGCGAAGAGCTTGGATGCCTTTTTCATTGAAAATATTTGATACATTTTTTTCTTCACCTTTTCTGACTTGAAATACAATGCCGGCATTTTCAGCAAACAGGAGCTTTAAGGTATCCTTTTCATCCAAAGAAGATAAATCAAAATCTGCACCTGCCTCCGGATCTGAAAAACACATCTCTAAAAGAGTAGTAATCAATCCTCCGCTTCCTATATCATGACCCGAGACGATATGACCATTTCTGATAAGTTGCTGTACTGTATTAAAAGCGGTTTTAAATTTTATAGCATCTGCGATACTTGGCGTTTTATCTCCTACTTTATTCAGAATCTGAGCAAAAGATGATCCCCCGGTTTCAAAAGGACTGAACGACATATTGATATAAAAAAGGTCTCCTTCCCCCGATTTGATGACTGGCTCTATGATTTGACTGATGTTAATACAATGAGCTGCTGCACTGATGATGACGGTACCTGGAGCAATCACCTGACGGTCAGCATATTTTTGCTTCATGGACAATGAGTCCTTTCCTGTTGGTATATTTATGCCAAGTCCGATGGCAAAATCAGCGCAAGCTTCGACAGCATGATACAATCGTGCGTCTTCACCTGGATTTTTGCATGCCCACATCCAGTTGGCAGAAAGAGATACACTCTTCAGCCCGTCCTTCAAAGGAGCCCAGACGATATTTGTCAATGCTTCCGCGATACTGTTTCGACTGCCTGCGACGGGGTCAATCAATCCACTCACCGGTGAATGTCCTATTGAAGTAGCAATTCCCTGATTACTTTCATAGTCCAGGGCCATCACCCCACAATTATTGAGCGGTAATTGCAATGGTCCGGCGCATTGTTGTTTTGCAACCCGACCGCCTACACACCTGTCCACTTTATTCGTTAGCCAGTCTTTGCATGCTACGGCTTCTAGGTGGAGTACCTGTTCAAGATAAGTAAATAACTGATCGGGTTTGTAGTCCAGTGGCTCAAATGTTTTATTAGGTGTTTCATCAGAAATGATCATCTTTGGACTACTGCCAAACATATCACTTAAATTCAGATCCATAGGGCTCTCATCTGTTTTTGCAGAATGAAAAGAAAACCTGTGGTCGCCCGTGATCTCGCCTACCTGATAAAATGGAGCTCGTTCCCTTTCTGCAATAGATTTTACATAGCCAATATCTTTTTGATGTATGACAAGTCCCATTCTTTCCTGAGATTCATTGCCTATGATTTCTCTTGCAGATAAGGTTGGGTCGCCAATGGGTAACGCGTCAAGATTGATTTTACCGCCAGTTTCTTCGACCAGTTCTGAAAGACAATTGAGATGTCCACCTGCGCCATGATCATGTATAGATACAATGGGATTATGGTCACTTTCTACCAGAGCTCGTATGGCATTGGCTACTCTTTTCTGCATTTCGGGATTAGAACGCTGAATAGCATTAAGTTCTATACCTGAACCAAATGCACCGGTATCAGCAGAAGAAACAGCTGCCCCGCCCATGCCAATACGGTAGTTATCACCACCCATGACAATGATCTGATCGCCTGTTTCAGGATGTAGCTTTTTAGATTGGTCTGCTTTTCCATATCCTACACCACCAGCAAGCATGATGACTTTATCGAAGCCAAGGATTGCAGCATCTTCCTGATGTTCAAAAGTAAGTACAGAGCCGACTATAAGGGGCTGCCCAAATTTATTTCCAAAATCTGATGCCCCATTGGATGCTTTGATCAGAATGTCTATTGGTGTCTGGTACAACCATTTTCTTTCGGGTATTTTTTGTTCCCATGGACGTGTTTTTTCCAGTCTCGAATAGGCAGTCATATACACGGCTGTACCAGCCAGTGGCAGAGAACCTTGACCACCTGCCAGTCTGTCACGGATTTCACCGCCAGAGCCAGTGGCTGCACCATTGAATGGCTCTACTGTGGTAGGAAAATTGTGTGTTTCAGCCTTTAGAGACAGAACAGATGAAAATGATTTTTTGGTATAAAGTGATGGTTTATCTCCTGATTCTGGGGCAAACTGTATGATTTCGGGTCCTTTTATAAATGCAACATTATCTTTGTATGCTGAGACGATATCGTTAGGGTTTTCTTTGGAAGTTTTTTTGATCATGGCGAAAAGGCTGTCTTCTTTTTCTTCTCCGTCGATGATATACGTACCGTTAAAAATCTTATGACGACAATGTTCGGAATTGACCTGAGAAAATCCGAATACTTCTGAATCGGTTAATTTTCGCTCCAGTTTTTCAGCAAGTTTTTCAAGGTAATTTACTTCTTCATCGCTTAAGGCAAGTCCTTCTGATGTATTGTAAGAAGCAATATCATCTATTGGTTTGATGGGTTCAGGTCGTATACTAAGGGTAAAAATATCCTGATCAAGCTTACTGAACTTTTGTGCAAGCATCGGATCAAAGGACATATCTTCCTGAACAGCCGGTATGAAGTGTTCAATTCTTTCTATTCCAATGATTCCCATATTCTGCGTGATTTCAACAGCATTGGTACTCCATGGTGTGACCATAGCTGCACGGGGACCTATATGTGGCGAATCAATGGAAGTATCCTGTTGATATATAGCCATGCCAAACAGCCACTTGAGTTTTTCAGTATCGTTGGCAGTCAAAGACACGTTGGTACTTACTGCGTAAATATGATTTTCTTCAGTGCGAAAAAAGCGTATCATGAAGTTGTTGATTTGAAAGTCTTATGAAGGCACAAAGTTCATCAATTTGATTGAGAAAATAGAATTCAGAAACGTTTTTCGGGATATTATTTGATTTGAGTTTTTCAAACGAATCAACTTCCAATAAACAAGGATTTCCATCTTCACTCAGTTTAGGAAGTTAGTATGTATTAGAAACAGATTAAATGAAAGGGGCAATTTTATTATTTTTACATAAATTCCCTTACTTCTACATAATTGCGGTGTTGAATGACCAGTCCTTCATTTTCAAGTTTTTTCATCAATCTGGATATCACTACCCTGGATGAATGAAGTTCATTGGCAATTTGAAAATGTGTGATATGAAGTTTGGCATCTTTAGTCACCATTACTTTATCTCTTAGAAATTTATACAACCGTTCTTCCATATTGTTGAAAGCCAGATTATCGATGGCATCCAGCATTTCATTCATGCGCACATTATAGCTGTCCAATACAAAACTCCGCCAGCTTTTAAACTTCACCATCCATTCTTCCATTTTCTCTACAGGAATGAATAGAATCTCTGCATCAGATTCAGTGATGGCTTTAATAGAGCTTTTAGTCGGTTTGGTACAACAACTCAATGTAACAGCACATGTATCTCCCAGTTCCAGATAGTAAAGTAATAATTCATTGCCGTCTTTATCTTCTTTCATGACTTTTACAGAGCCTGTGATAACCAATGGCATATGTGTCAGAAGCTGGCCAATGTCCATGATCACCGTACCTTCTTTAAAGGATTTTATATTTCCCGTTTTGCATATTTCATTGATTAATTCAGCTTCAAAAAGAAATTGAAATTTTTCAAACAGCTTATTGTAGCAAGGTATATTAAATGGCGTAAAGGTTGTTGTCATGATTTATTGGTTAATCTGCAAAGTTATGGTTAAATTTATAAAAATTAATAAAACTACACAACACAAGGTACAATTGTGCTACCTGAATTATTGAATAAAAGGTGAAAAGTATTCAATACGCACTTATTTTTCTCTTATTTTACCAGATCAGGAAGATCTGCAAATTGCATGTCATACAATTCTCTGTAATGGCCATCCATTTTATTTAGCAATGCTTCATGTGTTCCACTTTCCATGATAATTCCATGGGCAAGGACGAGTATATTGTGTGCATGTTTGATCGTAGATAATCTATGTGCGATTATGATTGAAGTTCTTCGTTCTATCAATTTTTCGATAGCATGCTGTATGACGGCTTCACTTTCTGTATCAATAGAAGAAGTAGCTTCGTCTAATATAAGAATATCCGGATCAAATACCAGAGCTCTGACAAAAGAGATCAATTGCCGTTGCCCTACTGAAAGATTACTGCCTCTCTCTGAAACCTTAAAGTCATAGCCTCCGGGTAGTTTTTCAATAAATACATGTGCTCCTATGGTTATTGCTGCTTTTATCACGACTTCACGGGATATTTTTTCATCTCTGAGGGTAATATTTTCCATGACACTTCCTTCAAATAGAAAAACATCCTGTAATACTATGGCTATTCGATCTCGCAATGCCTTGAGTTCATAGGATTTAATATCCAGATCATCGATCAGAATTTGTCCCTTTTGAATTTCGTAAAATCTGTTCAATATATTAATGATGGTGGATTTTCCCGATCCCGTGCTTCCCACAAGTGCCATTGTTTCTCCAGGTCTGATGGAAAAATTTATATTTTTAAGTACATAGTTTTCTTCATCATAGGCAAAAGAGACATCTCGAAACTCTACTTTTCCATGTAGTTTTACAGGAATGTTTGTTCCTTGATTGGCAATAAAATCTTTACTATCCAAAATTTTAAAAACACGTTCAGATGCTACTAACCCCATTTGAAGGGTATTGAATTTATCGGCCAAAAATCGGATAGGCCTGAAAAGTAAATTGAGGTATAAAGGAAATGCTACTAGGGCTCCAAAAGTGACTTTATCCTGAAGGTATCCTTTGGCTCCGAGCCAGATCATCAATGCCAGAGAAACTGCAGAAACCAACTCAACAACGGGAAAAAAAACTGCGTAATAAAAAACAGAATCCAGGTTAGCACTAGTGTAGGAGTGATTGATTTTCTTGAAAGCATACCCTTCCTGCTTTTCGGCATTAAATATTTGCACTATTTTCATACCTGTAATGCGTTCTTGCAAAAAAGCATTCATATTGGCAATCTGTGTTCTTACTTTCTGATAAGAAACTTTTACTTTTTCTTTAAAAATATAACTTGCCAGAATCATAAATGGCATGGTCATAAAAACAATCGCAGTCAGTCTCCAGCTAGTATATAACATGATGCCTACAACAGCAAACAATGTGATCATGTCTGCCACAATAGTAATTACACCCTGTGCAAAAACATTATTTATGGCTTCAATATCATTTATAGTTCTGGTGGTGGAAGTACCGATGGGTGTTTTGTCAAAGTATCGCAAACGTAAATTGGTAATATGCCTGAAAACCTTTACCCGCATATCCTTGATCACAGATTGACCCAGTTCAGCAGTAATATAGATGAAGTAATATTTCATGATTACATTGATCAGCAATACCACCAGAAATAGAATGCCTAAAGTGATCATTCCTTCTTTCTCTCCTTTGATGATATTGTTATCTACAATTTTCTGAACAATAAAGGGTTGGGCAATAGAAAAGGGGGTGATGGCTATTGCCAGAAAAATAGATTGTAAGAAAAGGGATCTGAAAGGCTTTGCTGTTGCCAGGACACGTTTCAACAAAACCCAATCCGTTCCTTTTTTGCTTTCCATCGATGATTCTTAAGATGTCCTAACGCTGTGAATAATCAATTTGTTTCAGAGATTAACTGAGCCAGACTATATTTCAATATTTTTACACCCTTTTCAGATGAGTCCTGGACCAAATCATTTTTTACAGCATTCTTCTAAATTATGAAGGATGAGAAATGAATTACAATTATGGTATTCTGATCTAAAGAAATTAAGTACATATTTCCTTTGTCACATCGTAAAATTTATCAGACTGTTTATTTAATCGTATTTTTTACGTTACATAATTATGCAATGTTCATTATGAACGATTTAGAATTGTATAAATTTATCTGCTCAAAAACATCGACCTTCTGCTATCCAGGTTTCTGAAATATGGATCGTAAAGATCTTTTATATAATAGATCATCTCACCGGTTGACTTCATTTCAGGCCCTAAATTTTTATCTACATTCGGAAATTTATCAAAAGAAAATACGGGTACTTTGATCGCATAACCTGTCAGATTTTTTACTATGTCAAAGTCTTTAAGTTTGTTTGTTCCCAACATCACTTTAGTTGCAATTTTTAAGTATGGCACCTGGTAAGCCTTGGCAATAAAAGGTGTGGTACGTGAAGCTCTTGGATTGGCTTCTATGACATATACATCATCATTTTTAATGGCAAACTGAATATTGATCAGGCCTTTTATGTTCAGCGCTACAGCAAGTTTATTGGCATATTCTACCATTTGTCCTACGGCAGAGGGGCTGAGAGAGTAAGTGGGTAGTACGGCAGAACTATCACCTGAATGTATACCTGCAGGCTCTATGTGTTCCATGATACCCATGATATGCAATTCTTCACCGTCATAAATAGCGTCAATCTCTGCTTCTTTGGCCCTGTCTAAAAACTGGTCTATAAGCACTTTATGATCTGGCAGGTGTTTGAAGATACTCAATACATGCGTTTCCAGTTCTTTGTCATTGATGACGATACGCATGCGCTGACCGCCTATGACGTATGAAGGACGTACCAGTACTGGGTAGCCCACTCTTCGGGCGACTTCAATAGCTTCATCCACATCATGAGCTACACCATATTCTGGATAAGGTATTTCAAGTTCTTTAAGCAAATCTGAAAACCGGCCCCTGTCTTCTGCCAGGTCCAGACTGTTGAAATCAGTACCGATGATTTTAATCCCTTTTTTATGAAATTTTTCTGCCAGTTTGAGCGCTGTTTGTCCACCCAGCTGTACAATTACGCCTTCCGGTTTTTCGAGATCTATGATTTCTTCTATATGTTCCCAAAAGATAGGCTCAAAATACAATTTGTCAGCTACATCGAAGTCAGTAGATACCGTCTCTGGATTACAATTGATCATTATAGCTTCATATCCAGCTTCTTTTATGGCAAGTAACCCATGTACACAGCAATAGTCAAACTCTATGCCTTGTCCTATTCTGTTTGGTCCTGAACCGAGAACAATAATCTTCTTCTTGTCGGATGGAAAACTTTCATTTTCGGTATCAAATGTAGAATAGAAGTAAGGCGTCTTTGCTTCAAACTCTGCTGCACAGGTATCTACCATTTTGTAAGTACGTATGATACCCAGTTTTTTGCGCTGTCTGGTGACTTCTTCTTCTCTGATGCGTAGCACCCATGCTATCTGGGTATCGGAATACCCCACAGTTTTTAGTTCTCTAAAGAAATCTTCCGGAATGTCTTCTGCCACATTATACCGCATGAGTTTTTCTTCATATTTTACCAAACGTTTGATCTGTTTGATATACCATGGATCTATTTTAGTGAGTTTGTGCACTGTTTTTTCAGGAACACCTAGCCTGAGAGCATCTTTTACCCGGTATATTCTGTCATCACTTACTTTTTCAAGTCGGGCAAGGATGTCTTCGGTCTGGATCCATTCTTTCATATCTGCACCGAGACCTGCACGGTTATTTTCCTGGCTCTGACATGCTTTTTGCATTGCTTCCAGAAAATTTCTGCCTATGGCCATTACTTCACCCACAGACTTCATTTGTAGTCCGAGAGTTGTATCTGCACCATAAAACTTATCAAAATTCCACCTCGGCATTTTTACAATGACATAGTCCAGTGCCGGTTCAAAGTAGGCTGATGTAGTTTTGGTGATTTGATTTTTAAGTTCATTAAGGTTGTAACCAATAGCTAGTTTTGCAGCTATTTTTGCTATCGGGTATCCGGTTGCTTTACTGGCCAATGCGGATGATCTGGAGACTCGCGGGTTTATTTCTACAGCTATGAGTTCTTCATTTTCAGGATTGAGTGCAAATTGAACATTACAGCCTCCAGAAAAATTACCTAGAGACCGCATCATTTTTATTGCATCATCTCTCATTTGCTGAAATGCGGTATCAGATAGTGTCATAGCAGGTGCTACAGTGATGCTGTCCCCCGTATGAATACCCATGGGATCAAGATTCTCTACTGTACATATGATGACTACATTATCATTATTATCTCTAAGAAGTTCCAACTCATATTCTTTCCATCCAATGACTGCTTTTTCTACCAAGACCTCATGAGAAGGTGACGCCTCCAAACCACGACGGAGTGATTCATCAAATTCTTCTTCTTTCATCACAAACCCACCTCCGGTACCACCTAAGGTATAAGAGGGCCTGATCACCAATGGGAAACCTATTTGTTGAGCTGCTTCTTTGCCTTCAAGGAATGAATTAGCAATACATGAATCCGCTACTTTCATACCGAGATTTACTACATGTTGTTTGAAAGCTTCTCTGTTTTCTGTCAATTCGATAGCTTTGACATCGACGCCAATCATCTTTACACCATATCTTTCCCAAACTCCCATATTTTCAGCTTCAATAGCGAGATTTAAAGCAGTTTGACCACCCATGGTAGGAAGCACTGCATCAATCTGTTGTTCTTCAAGTATTTTGATAATACTCTCCACTGTCAATGGCCATAAATATATATGATCCGCCGTGACATTGTCTGTCATTATGGTTGCTGGGTTCGAGTTTATCAAGGTGACCTTAATACCTTCTTCTCGAAGTGACCTGGATGCTTGAGTGCCTGAATAGTCAAATTCACAAGCTTGTCCGATGATTATAGGTCCGCTTCCTATGATTAGGACGGATTTGATGGATGTGTCTTTCGGCATAATAAATGGAAATATTCTGATCGGGACACAAAGGTAGGATAATATTTATAGTACAAAAAAAAATATGGACTGAATTCCAAACTTTATGAATTAAATGTTAGATTGGTCCGGATTTTGAACTCGACATCAATTTTTTTGGAGTATAATCAAAAAAAGAGTCAAATAATTCTTTAATTTCTCGATATGGGGCATAATAAAATTTTGATAACTGATAAAGTTCATCCCTTGCTTATAAAGGGTCTTGAATCTGAAAATTGTGTGGTGACTTATGATACTGAGATGGATAATACCCGACTTGATGATGTGATACATCAGTTTGATGGCATTATTATCAATAGCAAAATTATCATGAATCAGAATAGAATAGATAAAGGTAAAAACCTGCTTTTTATCGCCAGACTGGGTTCAGGTCTTGAGATCATTGATGTAAATTATGCTAAAAAGAAAAAAATCGCGGTGTACAATTCGCCGGAAGGCAACAGGAATGCTGTCGCAGAGCATGAATTAGGAATGTTGCTGGCACTGATGAATAATATTGTAAGATCAGATGCAGAAGTAAGAAAATTTCAATGGGATAGAGAAAAAAACAGAGGTACCGAACTTAAAGGTAAAACTTTAGGAATCATTGGCTTAGGACATACGGGCTCTTCTTTTGCGGAGAAACTGTCTTCTTGGGGACTAAAGGTTGTTTCTTATGATAAGTACAGAAAGCGATATCCTGCTTCTTTACGTTTTGTTGAGAAAGTAAGTTTGAAAGAGTTAACAGAAACGTCTGATATAATTTCACTACACTTACCTTTGACAGATGAAACAAAATTTCTTGTCGGTGATGAGTTTATTTCTATGTGCAAAACAGGTGTCATCATTTGCAATACATCTCGTGGTCAGGTGGTCAGAACGTCTTCCCTTATTGACGGTTTAGAGACTGGAAAAGTAGGAGGTGCGTGTTTGGATGTGTTTGAAAATGAAAAGCCTGAGTCATTTACTGAGCAGGAGAAAGTAATGTATGAAAAGTTATATCGGATGGAAAATGTAGTGTTGACACCTCATATTGCGGGATGGACGAATGAGTCTCTTCAAGGTATAGCCGGAATATTACTTGATAAAATATTAAAAGGAAATCACCTTAAAAATGTATCGGTCGATACATAAATTGAGATATTTGAAGCAAAAATTTTGCTAAAGCGGTAAGATTCATTAACATTGCGGACTTTTAAGAAATCGTTAACATAATCAAAAATTCAGAGCATGAATAGATTATTACTTATTTTAGGTTTTATTATGGCAGGATGGAGTGGTTTAATTGCCCAAACTACTATCGAAGGAAAGGTCACTGATACGAAATCAGGCGAAGCTATTCTCTTCGGAACCATAGCTTTATACAGAGGTGGCGTCTTGATCACAGGTACTGAAACGGATATGGAAGGTAATTATTTTATTTCCGATGTACAACCAGGTACTTATGACATGGAGGCCAGCTATGTAGGTTATGCTTCTCAAAGACAAACTGGGATAGTCATCAAAGCCGGGAGAACAAACAGAGTAAATTTTCAACTTTCAGATGATGCAGTGCTTTTGGATCTCGGTGTAGAGATAAAGGCATATAAAGTACCACTTATTGAGATAGATAATACTACTCAAGGCGCTACTGTCACTGCAGAAAAGATCAGAGCGCTCCCGACCAAACAAGTCAATGCCATTGCAGCTACCTCAGCAGGTATTTCATCTCAGGACGGTGGAGCAATTTCAGTGAGAGGATCAAGATCAAATGAGACCGTGTACTTTCTGGATGGTGTCAGGGTAACTGGTAATCTCATTCCACAGTCTGAAATTGAACAACTGCAGGTAGTTATCGGTGGTATCGAAGCCAGATATGGAGACGTTACAGGTGGAGTTATTTCATTAACATCAAGAGGGCCATCAGACAAAGTATCCGGAAGTATAGAAGTAGAAAAGTCTGTGGATGGATTTGGTTATAATCTTGTGAGTGGTAATATTTCCGGTCCCATATTAAGAAACAGCAAAAAACAATCCATTCTGGGATACCGATTTTCAGGACAGTACAGAAATGTTACCGATGGAAATCCTTCAGCAGTTGGAGTAAGACGAGCGCCTGAATCTTTAATTAGATCATTGGAGCAGAATCCTGTGTATAATATTGGTAGTACGCAGTTCCCTTCACTGGAGCAAGTCAGAACTTCTGACCTTGGAGCACCTTTTAAAGCCAGGCCAAATGATGAAAACGTTGATATAGACCTTACAGGCCGATTGGACATCAAATTGGCGGATAACATTGATATGCAGCTTTCAGGAAATTATAATGACAGAACAGATCGTTTTACACCAAGTACAGCGTGGTCATTATTAAACTGGGTAAATAATCCATATCAATATTCCAATACGTATAGAGGTAATCTTAGAATTACCCACAAACTTGGAAAACAAAGCAGTGGACTAGGCGAAGATAAAGCTACGGGTAACCTTAGAAATTTTGCCTATACTATTACATTGGGTTACCAAAAAAATAAGGCAAGAACTGAAGATCTTCGTCATAAAGAAAATTTATTTAATTATGGCTATTTTGGTAAAACGGTGCGAACCTGGGAAAAGATATTTGGATTTTTGGACCCATTGGACCCATTGTTTGAGATTGATCCATTCGGCCATCTGGGATACAGAGAACAGATAGGAGAATATACACTTAATCCTGACATAAATCCGATTTTGGGGGCATACAATTCAGTAGGAGGAGTCAATGTCAATGGATTATTAAACGATAATATCAATACTGCTTGGGGAGATTTATACTCAAATGTAGGACAAGTCTATAATTCATTTAACAAAAGCGACAATGACTTATATTCTTTAAATCTGTCGACTGGTTTTGACTTACTTCCAGGAGGGTCAGAAAAAGGAAGACATAATATTCAGTTTGGATTATTATATGAACAAAGTATCAACCGTAATTGGGGATTAGCACCTTTTGACCTTTGGAATCTGGCGAATATACTGAGCAATGGTCACATCAATGGTTTAGATAAATCCATAGTAATAGATACCATGACTATATTTGGTCCTACAGGTCTTCAGGTTGAAAATGTTTATCAAACAAAATTAAATATAGAACCCGACAATAAATTCTACAGAAGTGTTAGAGATATAACCGGAAAAACTGATCATCAATATGTAAATGTTTGGGATCTGGATCCCAGTCAGTTGAGATTGGACATGTTTTCTGCAGGTGAATTGATCAACAGACAAGGATTAATAGATTATAGCGGGTATGATTATTTAGGCAACAAACTAGGTACAGATGTAAGATTTGAGGACTTTTTTACAAGTAAAGATGCTGATGGACGAAGAACATTTGTGGTTGCTCCACAACAGCCTATATACGGTGCTATTTTTCTGCAGGATAAGTTTTCTTACAAAGATATTATATTCAGGCTTGGTTTGAGAGTAGATTATTTTGATGCCAATACTAAAGTACTTAGAGACCCTTATGCTTTGTATGAAATTGAAAATGCCAAAGATTATTATAACAGAATTGGAAAAGAACAACCGACTTCAGTTTCAGATGATTACAGTGTCTATGTAGCATCTGAAGAGTCAGATGGTCTTGTGGCATTCAGAAAGGGCGATCAATGGTTTTTACCAAATGGTACGGCTGTTTCCGGTGGGAATGTAATCTATCAGGGCGGTCTTGTGTTTCCTTCATATGCAGGTAAAACTCAGGGTAGAAAACTTAATATCCAGGACCCTAATTTTGATCCTAATACTTCTTTTGTGGATTACAAGCCACAAGTTAATTTTATGCCAAGACTGGCGTTTTCTTTTCCTATTTCGGATGATGCAGGCTTTTTTGCTCATTATGACGTATTATACCAAAGACCTCCATCCAATTCATTTTCGTCTGCTTTGGATTATTACTTCTTTGAAGATATAAGTAGAATAAATCCTAATGGAGCAGCATTGAATAACCCCAATCTCAAGCCGGTTCGGACAGTTGATTATGAAGTAGGTTTTCAGCAAAAGGTTTCTGAAACCATGGCTATGAAAGTATCAGCCTACTACAAAGAGATGAAGGATTTGATTCAGCAACGGGTATTGCCAAACGTAGCTGCACCATTAAATTCATATAAGGTTTTTGATAACCTGGATTTCGGAACTGTAAAAGGATTTTCGTTTTCACTGGACAGAAGAAGAACCAATAATATTGAAATTAATGCCACCTATACACTTCAGTTTGCTGATGGATCAGGTAGTGATGCCAATTCATCCAATGGAATAAACAATAGAGGACCAGTCAGAAACCTGATTCCTCTTTCATTTGACGAAAGACACAGATTTACAACCGTAATTGACTATAGGTACGGTTCTGGCAAAGCTTACAACGGACCTAAAATAGGAGGTGTAAATATTTTGGAAGACTTTGGTGTTAACTTTACAGGATTTTTGGTGTCAGGTCAACCTTACACGAGAAATTTAAATGCACGGGCATTTGGTGGTTCCGGTTTTGCGGGTTCAATAAATGGTGCCAGATTGCCATGGAATTTTACAGCTGACCTGAATGTGCAAAAAAGAATTCCTGTTACTGTTAACAAGACTTCCGGTAAAAAACTCTGGTTAAACGCTTATTTCCGCGTTCAGAATGTATTTAATACCAAAAACATCATTGATGTGTTTAAATTTTCAGGCGATGCTGAAAATGATGGATATTTGCAATCCAGTTTCGGTTTGGACAGGATAAGAGGTGTAGCTCAGACAGGTCGTGATGTAGATGCATTTTTGGATGCTTATTCATGGCGGTTACTTGCACCGGGAAATTATACATTGCCGAGAAGAATGTATGTAGGTATAATTGTAGATTTTTAATTTGATCATCAAAAAAATATAAATCATATGAATTTTGATAAAATATTTATTTGTATACTCTTTTTTTCCGGAGTTTTTATTTCTGAAGTTGATGCCAGACAACCGGACATCACGGGTACAAATAAGTCAGTAAACACAGAAGTGACTGGGTGGAGGGCTGCTTGTGTAAGACCAACAACCCAGATAACCATGGAGGTAAATAATGTACGAGCCAGACTTTTGACTGGTGGTGATATATGGAATATCAGTCCGACACAAGGTGGTTATATAGTACCAAAACCAGCTCCGGGCCAATTGCCTGTTTCAGCCATTTATGCCGGAGGAGTATGGATTGGTGGTAGGGACAGAGCAGGAAATACAAAATTATCCGGGGTTACTTACAGAAGTGATGGTACGGATTTTTTTGCAGGACCTTTGGATATTAACGGTACTACCGATAAAGAAGTTTGTGATAATTGGGATAGATTTTTTACAGTAACGGGTATTAATGTAAGGAATCACTATAATAAAGTAATAAAGTTTAAAGAAACTGGCGTTCCCATTGATTGTGACTCTATTCCGGATGATGTCAGGTACTGGCCAGGCCAGGGAAATCCTTATTGGAGAGAAAAATTTACTTTCAATCTACCCGATCAGCCATTAGGTGCATTTTGGGATGATGATCAGGATAATATTTATGATCCTTGTAATGGCGACTTTCCACTGATTGATATCAGGGGATGTGAGCCTGATGATATAGGAGAAGCTAAAGAATTGATTCCTGACCAAATGATATTCTGGATTTATAATGATAACGGAGGACCTCAGACTTTATCCGGTCCCAGCTCTATTCAGATGGAAGTTCAGGTACAATCATTCGCATATTCAACCAATGATGAGATCAATGACATGACTTTCTATAGATATAAGCTGATCAATAAGGCTGCGGAAGATTTGGTAGACTGTTATTTTTCTATGTGGATTGACCCGGATCTAGGTTGTTCTGAAGATGATTTTATTGGCTGCGATATTTCCAGATCATTAGCCATTGTATATAATCAGGATGCAGTGGATGGAAATAACGGTTCATCCTGCGATGGTACGAACACTTACGGTACAGAAATTCCTATCATAGGAATGGACTATTTTAGAGGCCCATTAGGACCGAAAGTATTCAAAAGAGATGCCATGGGGATTCCCCTTTTGGATGCCGAAGGTAATAAAATTTTGGAAGAACCGGAGCCCTTTACAGGACAGCAAGATACTTTGATAGAGTTGGGAATGACTTCATTTACTTACCATGAAAGACAAATTGGAGGATCTTTTCCACCAGCCACCACTGACCCTCAGAGAGGTAGAGAAGATGGATTTTATAACTATATACGTGGATTCTGGAGAGACGGGACTCCTTTGACTTTCGGAGGTTCAGGGTATAATCCTGGAAGTGCTGACACCATAAGATATGCTTTTCCTGACGACCCGAACAAAACGACTGGTTGGTCTATGTGTACGGCTGGCCTCCCTATTGGAGACAGGAGAACATTACAAGCTACAGGCCCGTTGTTGTTGCAACCAGGAGCCACCAACGAATTGATACTGGGGGTAGTATTTGTTCCGGATGTGGATTATCCATGTCCAGATATCACCAGACTTAAATTTGCTGATGATATTGCTCAGGCATTGTTTGATAACTGTTTTGACATTACGGACGGTCCCGATGCCCCGGATATTACTGCTGTAGAATTGGATCAGGAATTGATCATTATGTTTTCCAATGAATCCACTTCCAATAATTTTAATGAAAGTTACGCAGAACTTGATTTACAAGCTCCGAGAGATGTAGATAATAAGTATAGGTTTGAAGGGTATCGTTTATATCAATTGGCTAATGCAAGTGTAACAGCTCAGGAATTGGGAGATATCTCTAAATCAAGGCCTATAGCTCAGGTGGATGTTAAAAATGGAGTGAGAGAAATTTACAACTGGACGGGACAAGTTAATCCATTGGATCCAGTGACAGGTCCTATAGTCTGGACTCCTACCAGAGAGGTGATTGGTGAAAATAGAGGAATCAGAAATTCATTTAGGGTAATTGAAGATCAGTTTGCCCTCACTATCAGAAGACTGGTCAACCATAAACAATACCATTTTTTGGTTTTGGCTTATGCCCATAATAACTGGAAATCTTTTGACATTATTTCAGGAACAGGACAGCGTAGGGCATATTTGGAAGGAAGAGGGAACGTTGGAGGACCTGATAAAAGAGCATATACTTTGGTACCAAGACCAATCGTCTATGAAACTCTGCAGTCATCCTATGGTGAAGGGCCAACAGTAACCAGAATTTCAGGAGAAGGAAATCCGGGTAAATTTCTTGAGATGGATAATACCATGTATGATCTTATTTTGAAAAAGGAGCACGGAGGTAAAATATTATATAAGTCAGGCGCAGGACCTATCGATGCAAAAATAGTTGACCCATTAAAAATCAAGGATGGTAAATATAGACTTGAAATAACGGGAAGTTTCAATTATGCCAGAGCCAATTGTGCTTATGATGACAAGACCGTCTGGAAACTTACTGATGTGACCAATAATAAAGTAGTCTTGCAGGATAGATCATTAGCATTTATTAAAGAATATATTTTAAATAATCTTGGGTTTTCCATCACTGTTGGTAATGAAGACGATCCGGGTACATCAAGAACAGGCACAAATGGAGGTGTTGGTGCCAGATTAGAGTATAAGGATGATGCCGGCGCCAAATGGTTCAATGCAGTAAAAGACGCGGGGGTATTTCAGGTAAATGCAGATGGTAATGTATCTGCAAGAGAACTTGATTTTGTCAGAAATGGGTTTGTACAGGATCCAACCGCAGCATTGTCAAAACTGGGTGATGGATTTTTTGTACCTTTCTTTTCTACAAGATTTGAGCCGGATCCTGACTTGCCTTTTTACTTAAGTCCTGCGGCAAGGGATTTTATGTCCACTATGACCAATCCAACGAATAATTTACTTAGATACAGAGATTTAAATAATGTAGATATAGTATTCACAAGCGATAAATCAAAATGGAGCAAATGTATTGTGGTAGAAACTGCCAGCAACGATTTTATTAATAATGGTTTACCCACCATTGATAATACTAAAAATTTTGAGGTCAGAAGAACTCCATCTATTGATAAGGACGGCAAAGCTGTGAATGACGGAACTTTTGGATTCAGTTATTTTCCAGGATACGCTATTGATGTAGAAACAGGAAAGAGATTAAATATTTTTTTTGGAGAAAATAGTGTTTACTCAGGAGATCTTACGCCGCAATTAGATGGTCAAAACCCAATAGGTGGAGACCTGATATTTAATCCTTCTTCACAGACTGTTACAGCAGATGGTGTTCCAGTGTATGGTGCTCAACATTATATTTATGTCACCAGACAGGAATATGATGAATGTAAAACACTGGAAGTTAAGTTGAGGAAAGGAGCATCTGTTCTAAATAAAATAAAAGGCGGAGCGGCAGTCACATGGGTATCTTTCCCGCTAGGAGTAGCCAGTGCTCCTATGTCTTCTATAGATAAAGGACTTATTACAAATGAGCTTATTGCAAAATTGCGTGTAAACAATCCTTATGGAGAGTCCAGAAGATATAATATCGAGAAAGAACGAGAATGCGAAACTGATGGCGATTCACCAGTCTATGAGTTCGAATTTAAAAATAAGCAGTCCATTCCACTTACTTCACAGGAAGACTATGTAGGGGCATTATCTAATGTAAATGTAGTGCCTAACCCTTATTATGCTTACAGTGCTTACGAAACTTCTCAGTTTACCAATATTATTAAAATCACTAATTTACCTGCAAAGGCGACGGTGACCATTTATAATATGGATGGAAGCTTTATACGTCAATATAATAGAGATGAAAGAGGAACGGTTTTATCTGGTACTAACAGACCTACTTCTACTACACAGATTTATCCGGATCTGGAATGGGACATGAAGAATTTTAAAGATATCCCTGTGGCAAGTGGTGTATACCTAATACACATAGTTGCACCTGAATACGGTGAGGAAAGGACGATTAAGTGGTTTGGTATTGGCAGGAAGTTTGACCCGAGTGGATTATAATAATTAAATATCTGCAAGCTAAAGGAAGTTAGACTTCTTTTGGCTTGCAGAAAATAAACAAAATAAAAGAGAGCAAAATGAATATAAAAATTTACACAATTTTAGCTTTTTTAGTCGTTTCAGTGATGAAACTTGAGGGTGGCAATCCAGATAGACAAGGACAGGCTGGTGCATCAGAATTATTAATGAATCCGTGGGGTAGAAGTGCAGGTTTGCATTCGATGAGTACCTCATCTGTTATGGGAGTGGAAGCGATGCGAATAAATATTGCCGGGCTAAGTAGAATAAAGAAACTGGAAATTGGTGTTTCCAATAATAGACTGTTCAGTGGTACTGGTATGAATCTTAATAGCTTTGGACTTGGTTTTAAAATGGGAAAATCAGGAGCATTTGGTGTTGAGTTTGCGTCGCTGGACTTTGGACAGATTCCTGTTACCACGGTAAATCAACCTGCTGGTACAGGAGGTTTCTTTTCTCCTAGTTTTTTTCAGCTTGGGCTTGGTTATTCTTTCACATATGCCAATAAAATATCAGTTGGTATGTTAATGCGACTGGTTTCTGAAAGTATTCAGGATGTGTCAGCATCTGGTTTTGCCATTGATGCAGGTGTTCAATATGTTGCAGGACCCAAAGATAATTTTAAACTTGGAATATCTCTGCGTAATATCGGTTCTCCGATGGCATTTGGAGGAGAAGGTCTTTCAGTTAAAAGGAATAATCCGGATCCTGCAGGAGGAGTTAATTATGAATTAACCTATGATGCCAGGGCAGCTAGTTTTGAACTTCCATCTATGTTGAATCTTGGGGTATCTTACGATTTTTACATAGGAGAAGAAAATTATATTCGTGGTTTGACCAACTTTACCTCTAATGCGTTTTCCAGAGATCAGATTGGTGCTGGATTGGAGTTTTCTTTTCAGAGTCTTGTAGTATTAAGAGCGGCTTATAAATATGATCTTGGAAGCACTGATTTAGAGACGAGCAATATTTATACCGGTTTTTCAGCTGGTGGATCAGTGGAAGTACCTATAAGTAAAGGTGGTGCAAATAATTTGGGAATAGATTATGCCTTCAGATCAACAAATCCATTCAAGGGAACACATAATTTTACTCTTCGATTTTCTTTTTAGAAAACAATTTCTTCGATTTGATCGTTTAGTATTTTAAATAAGTTTTTTTATACAAACGTTTTCGCTTTCTAATGGGAGTGGAAACGTTTGTTTTTTTATTTTTAAACAGTTTTACAATATTATATTATGTCAGTATCTTATATGACTCATGAAGGCTATGAAAAACTTAAGGCAGAACTTGATGAGCTTAAAACTAAAGGTAGAGAGAATGTGGCTAAAGCCATAGCCGAAGCTAGAGAAAAAGGTGATCTTTCAGAGAATGCTGAATATGATGCAGCTAAAAATGCTCAAGGTATGCTTGAGATGAAAATAAATGAATTGGAAAAGGTTTTTGCAAATTCAAGGATTATTGATGAAAGTCAGTTGGATACTTCAAAAGTTACTGTACTTACAAACGTAACTATTCAAAATGTAAACAACGGAGCAGAAGTGACTTACAAACTGGTAGCTGAGGCAGAAGCAAATCTTAAAGAGAAAAAAATTTCAGTGAACTCGCCTATTGGACAAGGATTATTAGGGAAAACTGTGGGAGATTTGGCTCAGATACAAACACCAGCAGGACCGATCAATTTTAAAATAGTCAATATTTCATTATAATATGGCTTCTAT
>Ga0138256_10001894_pt1 | contig 22482 bp, 22 predicted proteins | sample KNB2016incub_MG_FD_105486 | JGI IMG/M metagenome (GOLD analysis project Ga0138256, IMG submission 105486) | Active sludge microbial communities from wastewater in Klosterneuburg, Austria - KNB2014incub_MG | ecosystem: Engineered > WWTP > Activated sludge > Unclassified | place: Austria... | reverse complement strand
CCTATATCAGCGTTTTGAAGAGAAACAAAAGGCGTTTGAGACCATTGTGACTTTGATCAATCAATTTGAAACATCGCACGATGATCAAGTGATTAAAGCGATTAAACATATTGCAACCAAAGAGATCGAGTAAGTAACAGCACCGCATATAGGAGGGCATAACGTGGCATTCGAAAGCTTAGCCGAAAAACTACAAGGTGCCTTTAACCAACTTAGGGGTAAAGGAAAGTTAAACGAAAAAGATGTCAAAGACGCAATGAGAGAAGTCAAGCTTGCCTTACTGGAAGCAGACGTTAATTTCAAAGTGGTCAAAGATTTTATAAATACATTAACTGAACGCGCCATTGGCGAATCCGTTATGCAAAGCTTGACACCAGGCCAGCAAGTCATCAAGATTGTTAATGAAGAACTCACCAATTTGATGGGCAAGACGCAAAGTAAGCTTGAATTTACATCAAAGCCACCCACAGTCATATTGATGGCAGGACTTCAGGGCGCAGGTAAAACAACGACATGTGGTAAACTCGGTGGCCTGCTAAAAAAGCAAGGCAAACGCCCTTTGCTCGTCGCCTGTGATATCTATAGACCCGCAGCCATCCAACAACTTAAAGTCGTCGGAGAAAAAGTCGGCGTACCTGTTTTTGAAATGGGCAACCAAATAAGTCCGATAGAGATTGCAAAAGCGGGTCTTGCACATGCAATTCACTTCAATAACGATGTCGTCATCCTAGACACAGCAGGTCGATTGCATATTGATGAAAATTTAATGCAGGAACTTATTCAGATAAAAGAAGCGGTTTCACCGAAAGAGATTCTCTTAGTCCTTGACGCTATGACGGGTCAGGATGCAGTCAATGTCGCTGAACATTTCAATGCACAACTTGAAATTAACGGGGTCATTTTGACAAAGCTCGATGGTGACACACGTGGTGGTGCAGCACTTTCTGTACGTGCAGTAACGGGTAAACCCATTAAATTCGCTTGTGTCGGTGAAAAATTGACAGATATTGAAGAGTTTTATCCGGATCGTATGGCTTCTAGAATTCTCGGAATGGGCGATGTCCTTTCACTCATTGAAAAAGCACAAGAGAATTTTGATGAAGAAAAAGCCAAAAAGCTCGAAAAGAAAATTAAAACATCGACTTTTGACCTTGAAGACTTTTTAGACCAACTTGAACAGCTTCAAAAAATGGGTCCCATTGGCGACTTGCTCGGTATGATTCCTGGTATGAACAACAAAGCCTTAAAAGGCGTTGATGTAGATGACAAAGATTTGATAAGGACGAAGGCAATCATTCAATCGATGACTCGAAAAGAACGTATGGATTCGGATCTTATCAATGGCAGTAGAAAGAAGCGTATCGCCGCAGGTAGTGGTGTTCATGTCTCAGAAGTCAACAGATTGCTCAAACAATTTGAACAGACTAAGAAAATGATGAAGCAATTTGGCGGTATGGAAAAAAAGATGAAAAGAGGCGGAGGCTTTAAGTTTCCTTTCTAATTATAGTGCTTTTCATAGTGAACAAAAGAGTGACCAATAAAATAAGGAGGTGAAATTAATGGCAGTTAAAATTAGATTAACGAGAATGGGTTCAAAGAAAAAACCTTTCTATAGAGTTGTCGTTGCAGATTCTAGAGCACCTAGAGATGGTAAATTTATCGATCAAATCGGTACATTCAACCCACTTGTAGAAAGCAATCAAGTTAAACTTGACGTAGAAAAAGCAAATCATTGGTTAAACAATGGTGCACAACCTACTGAAACCGTAAAAGCGCTTTTCAAAAAACATGGCGTATATGATGCGAAGTAATTAGCATACGAGGTGACTTAATGAGCGAATTGGTAAGAATTATTGCGATTTCTTTGGTCAATCATCCAGAAAGCGTTGAAGTGAGAGAGGTTGAGGGTTCTCAATCTGTTATCATTGAGCTTAAAGTCGCTCCTGAAGATATGGGCAAAGTTATTGGCAAACAAGGTAGAATCGCGAAAGCAATTCGTACAGTTGTTAAAGCTGCTGCAACGAAAGAAAATAAGCGCGTTGTTGTAGAAATTGTACAATAACCATTTAGACAGTAGCTATTTCAAGTGTTCTCACAAGAAATAGCTATTTTCTTAACCGTTTTAATAGGAAGCAAAGGCATTAAATGATATGGAGGCTTTATGGAAGGCTGCTTTAACATGGGCAAAATCGTCAACACACATGGGGTACGGGGAGAAGTAAAAGTGTATCCGTATTCAGATGATCTTGATAAGTTTGAAGATTTTGAGTATTTTTATATCGAAGGCGACGGCAAGAAAAAATATGAAATTGAATCCACACGCGTTCATAAAAAAATGGTGCTTGTTAAATTCAAGGGATATGAAGATATTAATAAGGTTTTAAACCTACTCAATAAAAATATCTATATGGAACGTGAAGATGTTGAGGATGATAGTGACGGTCATTATATTGTCGATCTGATTGGGTGCGAAATTTATGATGACACGGGTACATTTATTGGCCATTTGAAAGATGTTTTACAAACTTCGGCACAAGATCTTTATGAAATCAAAAAAAAATCTGACGGGAAAATATTTTATTTACCTGTCGTCGACGAATTTGTTAAAAATATTGACATAAAAAATAGAAAAATAGTTATCCACTTGATAGAGGGGATGATTGAATGAAATTCCGCATCTTAACCCTTTTTCCTGAACAGTTTGATGGGTTCATCTCAACAAGCATTATAGGTAGAGCGGTAGAAAAAGGCACCATAGAAATTGAAGTCGATCAAATACGCGGTTATTCTACAGACCGCCATCGAAAAGTCGATGATGCACCTTTTGGTGGAGGCGCAGGCATGGTTATGTCGGTACAACCTCTTAGAGATGCGTTATTAGCCAAACAATTGCCTGAAGATGGGAAAGTTATTTATTTGTCGCCGAAAGGTCACACTTTAAATCACGACAAAGTCGTTGCTTTGTCAAAGCATAGCGCTTTAACTTTGATTTGTGGGCACTATGAAGGCGTTGATCAAAGGTTTATCGATCGTTATGTAGATGAAGAACTATCCGTTGGGGATTATGTACTCACCGGTGGTGAACTCGCTGCAATGGTTGTTATTGATAGTGTTAGCCGAATGGTGGATACAGTGCTAATGAATGAGGCCTCTGCGGAAGAAGAAAGTTTTGCAGATGGCTTACTAGAATACCCACATTACACAAGACCACCTGAAATAGATGGCGATTCGGTACCAGATGTGCTTTTATCAGGCCATCATGCAGAAATTGCTAAGTGGCGACTGGATCAGTCGATTCAAATTACGAAAGAGAGACGACCAGATTTGTTTGAGGCATTTTGTAAAAAAAACCACGATAAATCTGTTCTGAAAATACTCAAAAAGTACTTGTAATACCAACATTAAGATGGTATAATACATCTTGTTGTAATACGGATGTTCCTCTTTTAACTTTAGGTCATTAAGAACATCTACGAAGGAAGGAGGTAGTTATATGAACCAAAATATCATTAAGACTATCGAAAATGAACAACTAAGAAATGATCTTCCAGCTATTAACGTAGGTGACACTGTAAAAGTACACTTAAAAGTTAAAGAAGGCAAGAGAGAAAGAACTCAGATTTTCGAAGGTGTCGTACTTAAGAAACAAAATGGCGGCGTTTCAGAAACTTTCACAGTAAGAAAAATTTCTTACGGTGTTGGCGTTGAAAAAACATTACCGGTACATTCTCCTAAAATCGAGAAAATCGAAGTAGTTAGAGAAGGTCGAGTAAGAAGAGCTAAATTGAATTACTTGAGAGAGAGACTGGGTAAATCTGCAAAAGTTAAAGAAAAGAAAAAATTCAAGTAGTGTTTACACACTATTAGTCAAAAGGGACCTCTTGTGGGTCCCTTTAGATTTTTTAAGGGTTTTATGTTAAAATAAATGATATAAATTGATCCCTATAGATAAAGGAGTTTCTGATGAGTATAAATTGGTATCCAGGGCACATGAAAAAGACGAAAGATCTGATAGAAGCCAATCTCAAATTAGTGGATGTTGTGATTGAACTGCTGGATGCAAGAATTCCGGTCAGTAGTAGGAATCCTCAATTTGACCAACTTGTTAGACACAAAAAGCGTGTTGTCGCTCTTAATAAATTTGATCTTGCCGATCCAATTCGCACTAAAATGTGGATTAAATATTATGCGGATTTAGGGATCAAAGCCATTCCGATAAACTCACTTAGCGGTGACGGTGTGGCAGAACTCATTAACGAAGCAAAAAATTCTTGTACAGAGGTCATTGAAAAAGCACAGCGTCAAGGCAGGCTTGTTAGGCCGATTCGTGCGATGATTGTCGGCATTCCAAACGTTGGGAAGTCGTCGCTTATCAATAAACTCGCAGGCAAAACGGCTGCAAAAACTGGCAATAAGCCTGGTGTTACCAAAGGCAAACAGTGGATTAGACTCAATAAAGAAGTTGAACTCTTTGACACACCTGGCATTCTTTGGCCAAAAATCGAAGAAGACCTCATGGGCATCAAGTTAGCCGCGTCTGGTGCAATTAAGGATGAGGTTCTTAATATTGAAGACATTGCTTTTCACTTAATTACAATGCTACTTGTCGATTACAAGAAAGTATTTTTTGAGCGATTTAAAATAGAAGATGAAACTTTGGATGTTGTCGAGATGATGACTTTTATTGGCCGCAAAAGAGGGTGTCTTATGAGGGGCAACGAAGTAGACCTTGAAAAAGCTTCAAGATTGATCGTTGACGAATTTAGAAAAGGCATAATTGGTCGAATCACACTTGAAGTGCCTGCACAAGAAGAGGCGTCTGATCATGTCTAATCAAATAGACCTTACGCGAATTTCACTTGGTGTTTTAAAAAATAAACTTTGTGATCTCTCAAAGGAGGAAATACCCTCTTTTTTAGAAGCGCTGAATAAAGATGAACGTATTGCTTGTAAAAAAATGGGGTTGCAACTTGAAAAGCGTCTAGCCGCTGAACTCAAAGAAGAAGCCAGAATGCATCTTATATTTGAATTTGAGCGTGAGGCATGGCAAGGTGGGTCTTTATTTGTTGCAGGACTTGATGAAGCAGGCCGCGGCCCGTTGGTAGGGTCTGTGGTCGCAGCTGCGGTTATTTTAGATCCAGCCATTGATTGGCGGGGCATTGATGACTCCAAAAAACTCACGGCTCAGCAGAGAGAACTTTTTTATGAGAAAATCGTTCGCCATGCGATCAGCTATGGTATTGGTGAAGCGACGCATGCAGAAATTGATGCCATCAATATCTTAAATGCGACGAAGTTGGCAATGCATCGCGCCATTGAAAGCATGTCTGTTAAACCTGATTTTTTATTAATCGATGCGGTTAAGTTAACTGACAACCCTTTAAAACAACTCAGTATCATTAAAGGTGACTCAAGAAGTGCCTCTATCGCAGCGGCCTCCATATTGGCCAAGGTGACACGTGATCGTCAAATGGTGGCATTGCACCAAATGCATCCACATTATGTCTTTGAACAGCATAAGGGGTATGGTACGGACAAGCATTACGATGCGATTAGAGAATTCGGATTACTGCCTGAGCACAGAAGAAGCTTTTTGAAAGGCTTTTTCTAATGACGCCTTAATATAAGGAGCTTGATATGCCAACTAAAAGAGCCGTTGGTGGCTATTACGAAACAGAAGCAACCCTATATCTCGAATCATTAGGCTTTGTTTTAGTGACTAAAAATTATTTTACACCACGTGGTGAAATCGATTTGGTGTTTTCAAAAGCAGGGAAACTCTACTTTGTTGAAGTTAAATTTAGGTCGTCAGACATGTATGGGTCGCCAAGAGAAGCCATTACGCCAAAAAAAATAAGCCATATGAAACAATCCGCCATGCACTATATCAAAAGTGAATGTTCTGTCTACACACCCTATGCGATTTCATTTGTGGGTATAAGGCGTGTTGCCGATACATTGCATTTTGATTTCCTAGAAAATATATTTTCTTAACAGTTTTGAATTATGCAATTGTCGTAAAAGACAGCACATTTGAAAAAATGTGTTTATTTTTTTGACAAAATGGAAATATATGGTTAATATAATAATATATAACAATACAGAACCATATGGCCTGTTATTGTTTGAATTTTTATATGAGGAGCATGGGCATGTATAGCAAAATTATTACGTCAGTCAATTGGGGTATTGAAGGGCAAATTGTAGAAATTGAAACGAAAATCCTCCGTGGGTTGCCTTGTCATGTTATCGTAGGCCTTCCAAGCATTATCATCAAAGAATCAAAGGAACGCGTTAAAGCCGCTCTAAAAACTTCGGGTGTGAAATTTCCTGAAGATCGAATCATTCAGAATCTATTTCCAGCAAACATCAAAAAAGAAGGCTCACAATTGGATTTACCAATAGCGATGGGTATTTTTTGTTGCCTTTCAAGTGTAACGGCTAACAGGCTTGAAGGTATTGCTTTCCTCGGAGAACTTTCGTTAGATGGAAAAATTCAACCGGTCCAAGGTATTTTAAGTCAAATAGATGGTCTGAAACAACAGGGCATTAAACGCATTGTCATTCCATGTGGCAATTCTGAAGAAGCCCAATTTTTAGACGGCGTTGTTTTTTATCCATATCGCGATTTAAAGGCGCTTTGTGACGATTTTTTAAGTGATGAATTAAAACGCATTTCAGAAGGCATAATTGATACAAATCACAAATCACAACCCATGGTTGATGCACGATTGGATCTTTCACAGATCATGGGTCAAAATGCTGCAATACGTGCTGTAGAGATTGCTGTAACAGGTTTTCATAATTTGTTGATCATTGGTCCGCCAGGGTGTGGAAAGAGTATGCTTGCAGAAAGGCTCATAACGATTATGCCACCCATGACACTTGAAGAGAAAATTGAAGTGACTAAATTATACGGCATTAGCGATGGTGAAAATATAAATGGGCTTATGCACCACAGACCTTTTCGTGCACCACACCATACCATAAGTCGAATCGGATTGGTAGGCGGAGGGGTTGCCATTTTGCCAGGTGAAATATCTAAAGCACATAACGGTATTTTATATTTAGATGAGGTTGGAGAATTTAAAAGCGATGCCATTGATGCACTTAGAGAACCTTTATCATCAGGTTATGTGAATTTGACAAAAGGTGGACGCTCATTGACCTTTCCATCCAACTTTATGCTGGTTGCAACGATGAATCCGTGCCCATGTGGTCATTATCTGTCTAAAGATGAAAATTGCACCTGTACGCACAATGAAATCAAACGGTATTTTGGAAAATTATCATGGCCTATTATTGATCGTTTAGATATGACGATTTATATGGAACGTGTCGATGATCTGAAGCAGGTATTAAACACTAAAAGTAGCTTGTATGGTTCAGTCAATACTAGGGACAAAATCACAAAAGCCATTGCGTTTAGACAGAAACGGCTTAGTCATGACAGAAGCAGACAAGGTTCAAATAATGACTTATCTAAAGAGGCTGAAGATTTATTAATTAAGTATCATGAACGCGGCAAACTCTCAATGCGCGCCTATAAAAAACTCATCGGTATTTCACGCACAATTGCGGATCTCGATGGTGATTTACATATTTCTAAGAAACATATTTTGGAAGCCTTTACGTATCAAACAAGTATGCAAATTAAACGCTTTTTTTAAAAGAAAAGGAGGGGTTTTATATGAACCTGTTATTGCAAATAGAGCAAGAAAATCAAGAAAAGTTAGATGGTTTGGGGATTGTCTGCATAACACCGGAAAATCCAATTTATCCCCAGTCATTGCATCATTATAAACCGCAAGTAAAAAAGCTCTTTGCTAAAGGGAATACAGACCTTTTGTTGGGCATTAAAAAAGTATCAATCGTAGGCAGTCGAAAGCCCACAGCTTATGGCCGAAAAGTTTCTTATGACTTAGGACGCTATTTAGCGAGACATGGGATTTGTGTGGTGAGTGGTATGGCGATTGGTATTGATTCACAAGCGCATAAAGGTGCGCTTGATGAAGGGGGCAAAACAATTGCGGTTCTTGCATCAGGCGTCAATTATATTTACCCACCATCAAATGCCAAATTGTATCATTCAATCTATGAAACGGGTGGCTTAATTTTATCCGAACAAATACTAGATGAGCCGCCAAGAAATTATCATTTCCCTCTTAGAAACCGAATAATAAGTGCCCTATCAGAGGTAGTTATAATCATTGAAGCAGGAGAAAAAAGTGGTTCACTTATAACGGCTTTCCATGCTATGGAACAAGGCAAAACCATTTTTGCACTTCCAGGCAGCATTTATTCGCCTCAATCAACAGGTGCCAATAAGTTGTTATTCGAAGGGGCAACACCGCTGATAAATTTTGACCACATCATGGAAAGTTTGGGAATGGTCATCGATTATAACCAACGAAAATCAGCAGTTGTCGACCATTTATCCGATCTGGCGCAAAAAATATATGGCCTACTGCTTTCACAAAAAACACTGGAAACGACTCAGATTTATGAAGCGACATTGCAAGAATATTCAGAAATTAATGCGGCTATAAGTGAACTGATTTTAGACGATTTATGTGAATACTCAAGTTTGAATGAGATTAGATTGGTGTAAAAATGTCTTGACAAGGAGATTTTTTATAGTTAGATTTATTAGGTACAAGCATTAGCATGTAAAAAATCAAATTGGAGTAAGTGAATGTCTAATATTTTAGTGATCGTCGAATCGCCTGCAAAGGCGAAAACAATAGAAAAATTTTTAGGAAAAAATTATAAAGTTGTGGCGTCCATCGGCCATGTAAGAGATCTACCGAAGAGCACCATGGGGGTCGATATTGAAAATGATTTTAATCCTAAGTATATCAACATAAGAGGCAAGGGCGATTTAATAAAATCTCTTAAATCCCATGCTAAAAAGGCGGATAAAGTTTACCTCGCAACTGACCCTGATCGTGAGGGTGAAGCAATTGCTTGGCACTTAGCCTACATATTGGGTATTGATGTCCATTCAGATTGTCGTGTAACCTTTCATGAAATTACGAAAGAAGCCATTAAAAGTGCTGTAAAATTACCGCGACCAATCGACGTAAATCTCGTTGATGCACAACAAGCGAGACGCGTGCTCGATCGACTTGTCGGTTATTCAATCAGCCCCATCCTATGGCGTAAAGTTAAGAAAGGTTTGAGTGCAGGCAGGGTTCAGTCTGTGGCCACTAAACTTATCTGTGACAGAGAAAAAGAAATCATTAGTTTTGAGCCTCAAGAGTATTGGAAAATAGAAGCACTTGCTGAAATAGATAAAAAATCAGAATTGATGAAGCTTGATTTTCATGGCAATCAAGAAGGCAAACTGGCCCTTATAAATGAAACTGAAGTTAACTCGGTTCTAGAAAGTATCAAAGATCTTGATGGTACTGTAATTGAAGTAGAAAAAAAGAAAAAATTAAGGAACCCTTACCCACCTTTTATTACAAGTTCTTTGCAACAAGAAGCGTCCAATCGATTTGGTTTTACAACCAAGAAAACGATGATTATCGCTCAACAACTTTATGAAGGTATTACGATAAAAGGTCATGGAACTGTCGGTTTGATTACTTACATGAGAACCGATTCAACGCGTACTTCAGAAGTAGCCAAAGAAGCGTGTCGTGCATTTATCGTTGAAAAGTATGGCGAGAACATGCTTATAAAAGAAGAAAAAAAACAAAAAACATCGAAAAACGCTCAAGATGCACATGAAGCCATAAGACCGACAATGATTGAACTTGCCCCTTCTGAAATTGAAAGTGCATTAAGTAAGGACCAATTGAAACTTTATGATCTTATTTGGTCGCGATTTGTGGCAAGTCAAATGGCGAGCGCTGAATTCGAATCCCACAGTATAGAAGTTGAAATCGGAACGTATCGTTTTCGAATCACGGGTAGTAAGTTGTTATTTGAAGGCTTTTTAAAAGTCTATCAATCTGGTCAACAGACCGATCGACTTATTCCAGATCTCGAAGAAGGCTCGAAGCTGATTATCAAAAGTTACGACCCTACGCAACACTTTACACAACCGCCAGCACGCTTTACTGAAGCATCGTTGGTCAAGGAAATGGAGGAAAAAGGAATTGGTCGTCCAAGTACCTATGCACCGACGATTTCAACCATACTGAGTAGAGGCTATGTAGATAAGGATAAAAAAAGTCTTAAACCAACGGAACTCGGTTTTATCATTTATGAAATTATGAATGACTATTTTTCGAAAATTGTTGATGTTGCGTTTACAGCTGAAATGGAAACGAAATTCGATGATATAGAAGCTGGTGAAGATGCTTGGAAGAACACCATTCGCGATTTTTATCAACCTTTTGTTGAATTGATAGAAAAAGCGGATCTTGAAATCGAAAAAGTGGACTTGACTGAAGAAACTGACATAGACTGTGAGAAATGCGGAAAGAAAATGTTGATAAGACACGGTCGATATGGTAAATTCTTGGCGTGTTCAGACTATCCGACTTGTAACAATACAAAACCAATTCTCAAGAAGCTCGGTATAAAATGTCCGCTTTGTGAGGCGGGTGAAATCATTGAAAGAAAATCAAAGAAGTTAAAGGTGTTTTACGGTTGTTCAGAATTCCCACGCTGTACATTTGTATCATGGGATATGCCGATTGATCGAAAATGTCCAACATGTGGCGATTTACTGGTTATAAAGAAAAGTAAAAAACAAGAAGTGATTAAGTGTCATAGCGCAACGTGTGATTACGTTGAGCAAAATTAGGAGGCAGAACGTGGTTAGCAATATTTTAGGTAAAATGAGAAAATTGAATTCAATTCTACAGACATCAGGGGCAACACATTTATCTTTTCAAGACTTGTGTGCGACAATGATGAAAATTCTAGATTCAAACGTCTATGTTGTAAGCAAAAAAGGCAAAATACTCGGCGTCAGTTTATATGATTCTGAAGACAGTGCCGTGGTTTTTAAAGATGGTGGTGAGCATTTTTATAACTTAGAAGAGCAAGAACGCTTGCTTAAAATTAATGAAACACTTTTTAATGTCACGGAAGAAAAGTTGCTCGATTTATTTAAAAATGATCATGACAGCTACTCAAAGTTCGTCACAATTGTTCCTGTCATTGGAAATGCACAACGATTAGGCACTTTTATCATCGCGAGACGCGATAGCAGCTATCTCGAAGAGGATATGATCCTTGCTGAATATGCAGCGACAATTATTGGACTTGAGATCATTCGAGCTAAAAGTGATGCACATGAGGATATCGTTCGCAAAAAAGCAGTGGTTCAAATGGCAATTAGCACCTTGTCTTATTCTGAATTTGAAGCGGTTGTCAATATTTTTGAAGAGCTTAATGGCGATGAAGGTCTGCTGATTGCAAGTAAAATAGCTGACAAAGCAGGCATTACGCGTTCAGTGATTGTAAATGCACTTAGAAAATTTGAAAGTGCTGGCGTCATTGAGACACGTTCACTTGGCATGAAAGGGACTTATATTAAAGTGCTCAACGATCATTTGCTTAATGAACTCAATAAAATTAAGCATTAATATGTAACTGTAATGCATTTAACGCAATGGGTGCAACAAATAACACGATTACGACAATCACTACATTATTGTGACAATAGTGTTTTGTTTTTGGTTGTACTTTTAGTGCGGCTATGTTATAATATCGAAGGTAATTAAAAATCACACTCGCTTCAATTTTGATGGTGTTGCTGAAAAGTGCCATTGAGAGATGAAAAGCGAGGAGGTAAAAAACGAGGAGGACTCACATGTCTGTAATTTCAATGAAAGAATTGCTTGAAGCTGGTGTACACTTTGGTCACCAAACAAGAAGATGGAACCCTAAAATGGCTGAATACATCTTCACAGAAAGAAATGGCATCTACATCATCGATCTTCAAAAAACAGTTGGTAAAGTAGAAGATGCTTATGCATTTATCAAAAGTGTTGTAGATGAAAATGGTACTGTGTTATTTGTTGGTACAAAAAAACAAGCACAAGAAGCGATTGAATCAGAAGCAAAAAGATCAGGTATGTATTTCGTCAACCAAAGATGGTTGGGTGGTATGCTTACGAACTACAAAACAATCAAGAAAAGAATTGATTTGTTATTCAAACTTGAAAAAATGGAACTTGATGGTACTTTTGAAGCATTGCCTAAAAAAGAAGTTATCAAGTTAAGAGCTGAAAAAGAAAAACTCGAAAAATTCTTAGGCGGTATCAAAGATATGCATAAATTACCAAGTGCTATTTTTATCGTTGATCCTAAGAAAGAAAAAATAGCAATTCAAGAAGCTAAAACGCTTGGTATTCCAGTTGTAGCAATTGTTGATACAAACTGTGATCCAGATGAAGTTGATTATGTTATTCCTGGTAATGACGATGCGATTCGTGCGGTTAAATTGATTGCTGGTAAAATTGCAGATGCAATCATCGAAGCAAGACAAGGCGAGCAATTGACGGATACAGCTTCAACAGCTGTCGTTGAGTCTACAGAAGCGTAATATCAATATAAATGCAAAGAGGTAAGAGTCGGACTCTTACCTTTTTTAAAGATTATTTTAAGTATATAGAGGAGGCACACATGGAAGTTACTGCATTAATGGTAAAAGAACTTAGAGAAGCGACTGGCGCGGGTATGATGGACTGTAAAAAAGCGCTTGTTGAAACAAATGGAAACATTCAAGAAGCAATCAAATACTTAAGAGAAAAAGGTATTGCTGGCGCGGCTAAGAAAATGGATCGTATTGCTTCAGAAGGCATTATTGCATCATACATTCACAGCGGAAGAATCGGCGTTATCGTTGAAATCAATAGTGAGACTGATTTTGTCGCTAAAAATATCGAATTTCAAGAATTTGGCAAAGATGTGGCAATGCAAGTTGCTGCAGCGAATCCACTTTATTTAAGAAAAGAAGATGTGCCACAAGAAGCCATTGAAAAAGAAAAAGAAATTCTTAGAAATCAAGCATTAAACGAAGGCAAACCAGCACAAATCGTTGATAAAATGGTTGAAGGCAGAATTGCTAAATACTACAAAGAAGTTTGTTTACTTGAGCAACCTTTCATTAAAGATCCAGATAAAACGATTGACCAATTATTAAAAGAAAAAATTGCTAAAATCGGCGAAAACTTATCGATTCGAAGATTTTCTCGTTTTGAAGTTGGTGAAGGTCTTGAGAAAAAGACAGAAAACTTTGCTGAAGAAGTTGCTAAACAATTACAAGGTTAATTAAATCAAGATAAACTTAGAGAACACAGTGTTGTGTTCTCTTTTTTAAGGAAAAAATATTTGAATGGCCTATTAATATGCTGTAGAATGAAAGTGAACGGAGGTTGTTGCTTTGAATTTAAAATATAAGAGAGTTGTATTAAAACTCAGTGGGGAAGTACTTGCAGGTAAAAAAGGATTTGGAATTGACGACGATGTTGTGGCAGAAATTGCAGGAACGATAAAAAAACTAGCAGATGCTGGCGTGGAAGTAGGCGTTGTAATTGGTGCAGGTAATTTTTGGAGAGGTAGAAGCAACAAACGCATGGAAAGAACCACTGCCGATTATATGGGCATGATGGGAACCGTTATGAATTCACTTGCTATGGCAGATGCGCTTAAGTTTTTAGGTGTAAAAAACCACATTTTGAGTTCAATTACCATGACTCAGTTAGCAGAATGCTACAATCGTGAGAAAGCGGTTCAGTATTTAAATGAAGGTGCAGTTGTTATTTTTTCAGCAGGAACAGGCAGTCCGTTCTTCTCGACTGATACAACGGCAGCACTCAGAGCGGCTGAAATTGATGCCGAGCTCATTCTGCTTGCGAAACGTGTAGATGGTGTTTATGACAGTGACCCAGCGATTAATCCAAGTGCAATTAAATATGAGACACTTTCTTACAGCGAAATTCTAAGTAAAAAATTAGCGGTAATGGATTTTACAGCGATTACACTTTGCATGGACAATCGTATTCCCATTGCAGTATTTGACTTAAATGTGCCTGAAAATATTATGAGAGCATGTGCTGGTATTAATGCTGGAACGATGGTTTTTGGGGATTAGTAAACGGTTAAGATGACTATTTAGGAGGTTTAAAATGAGAAATCATGTACACGAAACGTTAAATCAAAAAATGGATAAAACTTTAAGCGTTCTTAAAGAAGAACTCAATCATATTCGCGCTGGACGTGCTAATCCTTTGATTCTTGATAAAGTCAAAGTTATGTACTATGGCTCAGAAACGCCGGTAAAACAAGTTGCCAGTATTTCTGTACCTGAACCAAGAATACTTCAAATTCAACCTTATGATACATCGATTTTAAGAGATATTGAAAAGGCCATTCAGATTGCGGACTTAGGTATAAACCCATCAAATGATGGTAAACTTATCCGCATGGTTATTCCGATGTTAACGGAAGAACGCAGAAAAGACTTACAAAAAAACATCAAGAAATTGGGTGAAGATGCAAAAGTTGCTTTCAGAAATGAGAGAAGAGATGCACTTGAGCACCTTAAGAAAATGGAGAAAGCTAAAGAAATTTCTGAAGATGATTTAGCATCTGCAGAAAAAGAAGTCCAAAAAATGGTTGATGACTATGTCGTGAAAATTGATCAAATCGTCACTAAAAAAAGTGAAGAAATAATGGAAGTCTAATTCCTGTAATAGTATGCCCTCCATTTTTGGAGGGCTTAAAATTGAGGTGCTAAATGTTTTTTAAGAAAAAAACACATGAACTAGATGCAAGTGCGATGCCAAAGCATATCGCCTTCATTATGGATGGAAATGGTAGATGGGCTAAGCGAAAAGGCATGCCTAGACTGGTTGGACATAATGCAGGAACGGAGACTTTAAAAAAAATTGTCAAAGAGAGTAAACGCCTTGGTATAGGTTATATCACGTTTTATGCGTTTTCAACCGAAAATTGGAAAAGACCGAGTGATGAAGTGAACGGTCTTATGAATATTCTTGTTAAATTCATTCAGTCTGAAATTCAGGAAATTCACAGCAATCACATAAAAATCAATATACTTGGCGACATAGACAGGCTTCCGGACTATGCAAAGGCACAAGTTGATTTCGCTACAGCTCTCACTAAGAACAATACTGAAATGCAATTTAATATTGCCTTAAATTATGGGGGACGTGATGAAATCGTACAAGCGGTTAAACGTATTGCGCAGGATGTACAAGATCAAACCATTCGCATAGACCAAATTGACGAAAAAACATTTCCAACATATCTTTATACAAATGGGATGCCCGATCCTGATTTACTTATTAGAACAAGTGGAGAAGTGCGCTTAAGCAATTTTTTGCTCTGGCAATTGGCTTATTCTGAATTGACATTTGTTGATGTGTTTTGGCCTGATTTTGATGAAAAGGCCTATCAGAAAGCGATTGTTGCGTATCAAAATAGAAATCGCCGTTTTGGTGCAATTTAGGGAGAAACTATGAAAACAAGAGTTATTACTGCAATTGTCGCATTGCCATTACTTTTCTTTGTTTTAATTAGTGGGGGCAAAGTATTACTAGCAGCCACATTATTGCTCAGCCTAATAGGCTTATATGAATTTTACAAAGCGGTTTCAAAATCGTACAAACCGATTGTGTGGAGCGGCTACATCATGACTATTGCTTTGTTTGGTGGCTTTATAGGTGACTTTTCGAAAGATTATTTTACGATGATTGTTACCATGTTTCTATTTATACTTTTGGGTGTCGTTGTCTTTACGAAAAATACACTACCAGGCGCTATGGTAACTTTCATAGGGTTCTTTTACGTTTCATTTTCCTTATCACATTTGATGATGATATCGGATATGGATCATAATTTTTTTATTTGGTATCCGTTTATCATTGCATTTGTTACGGATACATTTGCTTATTTTACAGGCAAGCTCATTGGTAAGCACAAACTAATTCCTTCAGTAAGCCCTAACAAAACCATTGAAGGGTCCATTGGCGGCATTGTCGCGTGTCTCATTGTGAGTTATTTATATGCCGTTTGGTTTAAACCTGATTTTCAGTTTTATGCGATATTTTTAGGGTTAATTGGCAGTATTTTTTCACAAGTGGGTGACTTAATTGCCTCTAAAATAAAACGCATTTTTGACATCAAAGATTTTGGAAAAATTATGCCAGGACATGGAGGGGTATTGGATAGATTTGATAGTTTGATTATCACTTTACCACTAGTCTACTATTTTATGGTATTATTTAATTATGTGAATGATAAATGGATATAGTGAAAAGTATGAGCATAGTAATATGCTCGTTTTTATATGGAGAATACGATGAATAAAGAAATTAAACATATTACGATACTTGGATCAACGGGATCCATTGGTACACAAGCGTTAGACATTATTGATCAAAGTGGCCGTTATGCGATTTTTGCACTAACGTGCAACCGACGTATCGAAGAGGTTGTCAAACAAGCTGAACGGTTTAAACCCAAATATGTCGTCGTTTTTGACGAGACGTACTTTCAATCGTTGAAACGTGCGCTGGCGCATACTTCTATAATCCCACTCTCAGGAATGGCCGGTTTGATTCAAGTGGTTACTGCTGTTGAAGTGGATATCGTGTTGACTTCTGTCGTCGGAAATATTGGTCTTATGCCAACCATTGCTGCCATAAAAGCTGGAAAGACAATTGCGCTTGCGAATAAGGAAACGTTGGTTACAGCAGGTGAAATTATTATGCCATTAGCTAAAATGCATAACAGTCGCATTCTACCTGTTGATTCTGAACATAGTGCAATTTTCCAATGTTTAAATGGTGAATCAATGGATCATGTCGATAAGATTATTTTAACGGCTTCAGGTGGTGCTTTTAGAAATTTCACTAAAGATGAAATTGCTATCAAAAAAGCAGTGGATGCTTTAAAGCATCCTAATTGGTCAATGGGTCAAAAAATTACCATCGATTCAGCAACCCTTATGAACAAAGGTTTAGAATTTATTGAAGCTAAATGGCTCTTTGATGTTGCGATTGAACAGATTGAAGTGGTCGTTCATCCTCAGAGCATTATTCATTCTATGGTTCAGTTTAAAGACCATGCAATCATTGCGCAACTTGGCGTACCAGATATGAGAGTGCCCATTATCTATGCGTTAGATTTTCCTAAACGCTACAGCAACACTGTGAAACCGCTCAATTTTCTTGAAATGGGGACTTTGACTTTTGACAAACCCGATTTAGGACGATTTCCGTGTTTGGGCATCGCAATAGAGGCGCTGAAATTGGGTGGCATTAAACCCACTATTATGAATGCAGCCAATGAAATCCTCGTTGCGGCTTATTTAAAAGATCAAATTGGTTTTTACGATATATCTGAACAGATTAATTATGCGATGGATGCTTTTTCAAATATCGCAACCCCCACAATAGAGACCATCTTAGAAGTTGATGCTGAGACGAGACGATTCGTTGCATCTAGGTTGTTGCAATAATTGACGTACGGGATTTTACCCACATGAAAGGAAGGACATTATGTTTATAACATTTATCAGTTTTGTATTTGTATTTGGCCTTATCGTTTTTGCACATGAATTGGGTCATTTTGCAACTGCAAGGTTTAATGGTATCAAAATACATGAATTTGCACTTGGGATGGGACCGACACTTTTAAAAAAACAAGGTAAAGAAACGCTTTACTCCATTAGACTTTTCCCAATTGGCGGCTATGTCAAAATGGAAGGTGAAGATGAAGCGTCCGACGATCCTAGAAGTTTTACAAATAAGAAACCTTTACAACGCCTGATTGTACTTGCAGCGGGCGCAATAATGAACTTCATTTTGGCTTATGTACTGCTTGTGATTATTATGTTCTCAATTGGAGCACCTTCAAATATTGTTGGGGATACTGTGATGGATTTACCTGCTAAAGAAGCGGGTATACTTGCGGACGATGCGATTACAGCAATAGATGGCGTCCCAATCAAGTCTTGGGAAGATGTCATTGAAAGTATCAATAAAAGCGGCGGTGAAACACTTACCATTGACGTCCAAAGAGACTCAGAGACATTGACCTTTAAAATCGCACCGAATGTTAGAGACGATGGTACTTATCAAATAGGCATACAAACTAAATTCGTTAAAAAATTTGATCAAGCCTTTATTATGGCAGGCAAACAGTTTTGGACGTTCTTTACCGATATTTTCAAGTTTTTCACTCAAATCGGCGATAAAAATGTAACGGCTGAAATTGTGGGTCCAGTTGGCCTCGTAGGCATTATTGGTGAGGTATCCAGACAAGGCATTATGAATTTACTTATGCTGGCGGCATACATCTCTGTCAACCTTGGCATCGTGAATTTATTGCCATTTCCTGCGCTTGATGGTGGACGCATTATATTTGTAATCATAGAAATGGTTATCGGCAAACCAATCAACCGCGAAAAAGAAGGCTTTGTTCACTTTGTGGGCTTTGTTATCTTAATGGCACTGATGTTATTCTTGGTCTTTAAAGACGTTTCGAAATTATAGTGAGGCAAGTTATGAGAGAAAAAGTAGTTAAAATTGGCAATCTTCATATTGGTGGCGGGTTTCCTGTTGCGATTCAGTCCATGTGTAATACTAAAACTGAAAATGTTGATGCAACGGTGGCACAAATTCTCGCCCTCGAAGCAGCAGGCTGTGAAATTGTAAGGGTTGCTGTTCCTACGATGGAAGCGGCTGAAGCAATTAAAAAAATCAAGTCACAAATTCATATACCATTAGTTGCTGACATCCATTTTGATTATCGATTGGCGATTGCGTCTATTAAAAATGGTGTCGACAAAATTCGTCTCAATCCTGGTAATATTGGCAGCAATGAAAGGGTTTCTCAAGTGGTATCGCTGGCTAAAGACAAAGGCATTCCCATAAGAATTGGTGTCAATGGGGGCTCGCTTGACAAAGCAATTTACGATAAATTTGGTGGACTTACACCAGAGGCACTTGTTGAAAGTGCGCTTCGTCATGTAGAAATATTAGATGCACATAATTTTTCAGATATTGTTATTTCACTAAAAGCGTCCGATATTCGATTAACGGTTGAATCTTACCGTCTATTGAGTCAAAGTGTGCCACACCCTTTGCACCTAGGTATAACTGAAGCAGGCACTAAATTTACTGGAACGATAAAATCTGCCATTGGTATTGGGATCTTACTTTATGATGGCATTGGCAGCACGATTAGAGTATCTTTGACGGATGATCCTGTAGAAGAAGTAATAGCAGCGAAGAAAATTCTTGAAGTAATGGAGATCAGACGGTTTGGAATCAAATTAATTTCTTGTCCAACATGTGGTCGAACAGAAGTGGATTTAGTCCGTATTGCTAAAGAAATCGAAGCAAAAGTGGAAGGGATTGATAAAAACATTACCTTAGCAATTATGGGGTGCGCGGTCAATGGGCCAGGTGAAGCGAAAGAAGCCGATCTAGGTATTGCAGGTGGTAAAAATGAGTTTCTTTTATTTAAAAAGGGCCTTGTTATCCGCAAATTAAAAGAGGAAGAGGTTGTCGCAGCTGTTTTAGCCGAAATTGATAATATGTAGGTTTCTCTGTATTTTAGAATTGGAAATTGTATTTCCATAGACGAAAGGTGCTTAAATGGATAAAAGTCTTTTTAATCAATTAATCCAAGACGTCATTAGGATTGATGATATTGAAATAAGTAAAATTGAATATAGACGCGAAAGCGATATTTTGAGTATACACCTCAAAGTGAATCAATCGATACCGGTTCAAAATATTGATTTGCTCAAAAACAATTTGAAAGCACATTTAGGATTCATTGAGCACTTTGAGATTAATGTGGAATTGTTGGAACAAAAAAAAGATGCATCTGAACATGCATCTCATCAAACAAAAGATATTTCAATAGAGCAACCTATAGTAGATATCAGCCATAATTGGGACAACGTAATCAATGTCGTTAGACGTAAAAACCCTGCTGTTGCAAGCATTTTAAGACGTTCTAAAATTACATTTGATAATAATGCCATTCATATTGTATTTGAAGATAAAGGCCTTGAAAACACTTTTTTTCAATATAAAACGGATGCGATGATTCAGACAATTTGCGAGACAAATTTAAATTGTAAGTTTCCACTGACAACAGAATCGTTGCGCGATGAAATTGAAGGCTTAGATGCTTTTGACAAGGAACAAGTGGATGCTATTGAATCCATTGTGGCAAGTTCTACAAACGGTTTCAACGAGGAAACAATCAAGCAAGTCACTCGAAACGAAGAAAATGTTAGAGCCTCTATGATTTCATCAGAAGATGTTCTCTATAAGAATAAAATTAAACGCAGTATAACAAAAGTAATCGATATCCATCAAGAAGAAGAAACGTATGCCATCGAAGGCAAGCTTGTCAATTTTGATACAAGAGAGTTAAAAGGTGGTAAATTTCTGGTTAAACTTTATTTATCAGATTTATCAAATTCTGTCGCCTGTAAGCAATTTATGAAAAAGAAAGAATATGAAACGTTACTGCCTGCATTAAAACAAAACAACTGGTATATCGTTGAAGGGGTTAATCGCTATGATCAATTTGACAAAGAACAGGTGCTTATTTTTAATGCGATTAATACTGGGAAAATTGAAGTGCCCCGCATGGATACGGCTATTGAAAAGCGCGTAGAATTGCATTTGCATACCAATATGAGTGAGATGGACGGCATTACGCCTGTGAAAAAAATCATTCAAACAGCCATAGAATGGGGACACTCAGCCATTGCTATTACTGACCATGGCGTTTTACAGGCGTTCCCTGACGCAGCCGCTGCTGCAGGCGATCAAATTAAAGTGCTTTATGGTCTTGAAGGCTATTTGGTTGACGATGAAATCGATATAATCGAACATGCGACGGACTATGGTTTTGACGAGACGTTTGTCGTCTTTGACATTGAAACGACGGGTTTTTCATACAACATGGATGCAATCATAGAAATTGGTGCGGTTAAAATCGTCGGCGGCGTTGTAACAGGGCAATTCAATCAACTCATAAATCCGGGACGGTCTATTTCACAATTTATTACTGAGCTTACCGGTATTTCTGATGAAATGGTGGCGGATCAACCGTCGCTTGAAACCGTATTGCCCCAGTTTATGGCTTTCATAGATGGCGCGCCAGTCGTTGCGCATAATGCATCGTTTGACTGTTCTTTCATTCGCTATAACTGTGAGATGTTTAACATTCCATTTACATCGCTTATCATTGATACGTTGGCATTGAGTCGACTGCTGCTTACAAGCATTAAAAAACATAATTTAAAAGCGATAACGAAACATTTGAAAATCACTTTGACTGACCATCACCGTGCGGTTGCAGATGCTGAAGCAACATCGCGCGTATTTATCCATTTTATAAGTCTTTTGAAAGAAAAGGATGTTCTGACTCTGAAAGCACTCAATCGATATGCGGTTGCAAACTATGACTTTAGTCAGCTTGAGATGTTCCATGTGATTATATTGACTCAAACGCAAGCGGGTCTTAGAAATCTTTATGAGATTGTCTCACATTCTAATATTAATTCTTATTATAGAAAACCTAGAATCCCCAAAAGCCTTCTTAGAAGTAAGCGAGAGGGATTGCTGCTCGGTAGTGCCTGTGAAGCAGGTGAGCTCTATAAAGCGATGATGAGTAACAAACCCCAAGAACGTGTTTTGGAAATTGCAGATTTTTATGACTATTTGGAAATCCAACCGGTTGACAATAATGCTTTTATGCTCGACAGTGGCAAGATTAAAAGTATTGAAGAAATCAGAACCGTCAATAAGAGGATTCTCGGGATTGGCGATGCGCTAAACAAATTAGTCGTGGCAACGGCGGATGTACATTTCTTAAATCCAGAGGATGAGGTTTATAGACGTATTTTAATGGCTGGAAACGGATTTAGTGATGCGGACAACCAAGCGCCCCTCTATTTTAGAACAACGGATGAAATGATCCAAGCTTTTGATTATTTAGGCGACCGTACAAAAGAGGTTGTTATTGATAATCCAAGGCGTATTGCAGACATGTGTGAGCGTGTATCACCTGTACCTAAAGGCACTTTTCCACCCGTTATTGAAGGTGCAGATGACGATTTTAGAAACATGTGTATGGAGAAAGCAGCGCGTATTTATGGCATGCCACTTCCGGAAATTGTTGAAAAGCGTTTGCTTAGAGAACTTAATTCAATTATTGGTAATGGTTATGCGGTTATGTATATTATTGCGCAAAAATTAGTTGCTAAGTCGCTTGAAGACGGTTATCTCGTTGGTTCAAGAGGATCGGTTGGGTCGTCTTTAGCCGCTACAATGAGTGATATCACTGAAGTTAATCCATTACCACCACATTATATTTGTAAAAGTTGTAAGCATTCAGAGTTTTTTACGGATGGCAAGTACGGTGCTGGTGTTGATATGCCCAATAAAAATTGTCCCGTTTGTGGGCACAAGCTTACGAAAGAAGGGTATGATATACCGTTTGAAACATTTTTAGGTT